>SXGT01454718.1_pt1 | contig 96652 bp, 102 predicted proteins | sample 3176221 | NCBI WGS metagenome assembly SXGT01 (sample SAMN11356862, study PRJNA531348) | freshwater metagenome | isolation source: freshwater sample F1-120 | place: China: Fuxian Lake, Yuxi | collected 2017-12-25 | reverse complement strand
GGCGGCGCCGACGAAGTGATGCTGCGGGTATTGGCCCGCGATGTCACCAACAAACAGTTCTTCATCGAACCCGTCATGCACTGAGGAGTGAGCCAACGATGACCACCACCGAAACCGACCCCAGCGCCGGGGAACAGACACAACGCGTCCGACTGGACAAGGACCCCGTCAGCCACATCGCCCGCATCACCATCGCCAACCCGGAGAAGAAAAACGCGATGGCGCCCGAGGACTGTGTCCTGATGGGTGAGTATCTCGACGATATTGCCGAAGACGACTCGATCAAGGTCGTCATCGTCCGCGGCGAGGGCGGGGTGTTCACCACCGGCGTCGACCTCAACCGCGCCTACGGCTGGTACTCGACTCCCGGCGACGACCGGCGGCCCAGCCAGCGCCGCCGGCTGACCGTGGACCGCAAGGGCCAGCGGATGTTCCACGAATTCATCGGGTATCCGAAGGTCACAGTTGTCCAACTGGAGGCGTTCGCTCTGGGTCTGGGACTCGAATTGGCGCTTTCGGCCGACCTGGTCGTGGCATCACGCCAGGCCAAGATCGGCATGCCGGCAGCCCGCTTCCTGGGGCCTGTGTTGGGTAATGTCGCGCTGTTCCTACACCGACTGGGCCCGGTCGTGATGCGTGATCTGATGCTGACCGGTCGAATGGCCGACGCCTCCGAATTCGAGTCGATGAAGCTGTTCACCCGTTTCGTCGACGAGGCCGACGTAGCAGCCGAGACCGAAGCACTGGCCGCCCAGGTCGCCAAGATGCCGGCCGACGGGATCACCATCGCCAAGGAGGCTTACCGCCTCGTCGAGTCCAGTTCGGCGCTCGGTGTCGAGGAGACCACCGCCTATCTGTTCCACAGTTACGGCACCAACCTGCGGTTCGAGCCCGACGAGTTCAACTTCGTCAAGGAACGTTCCAAGGGCGGCACCAGCGCGGCGTTCAAGAAGCGGGACGAGCACTACGGATCGGGGACCGCGCAGTGAGCTCCTCGAAACATGCACCCAGCCACCCGCGCAGTCTGCAGGACAAAGTGTTCGTGATCGGTGGCAGCCGTGGCATCGGCCGCTCGACCGTCGTCCAACTCGCCGCGCACGGAATCCACTGTGCCATCGGCTATGTCGAGAACGACACCGCCGCCGAGGAAACCCAGGCCCTGGCCGCAGCCACCGGCGGCCCGGAGCCCGTGCTGATCCGTGGCGATCTGGGAACCGACGCCGCGGGATTCGTCACCGCAGCCATCGAAGCACTCGGTGGCCTCGGCGGTCTGGTCACCACCGCGGTTCCGATCATCGCCGGGCGCACGCTGGGTGTCACCCGCGAGGAATACGACCGGGTGTTCGACGTGCAGGTGTGGGGCCTCTGGGAGGCCATCCGCACGGCGCTGCCCGAGCTGGAAAAGGTCAAGGGTTCGGTGGTAGCGGTCAGCAGTCTGGGAGCCGGACATTACGCCCGGTACTACGGCGCCATCGGCCCGGCCAAGGCAGCCATGGAAAATCTGGTGCGTTATTTCGGTGCCGAACTCGGGCCACGTGGGGTGCGGGTCAATGGGATATCGCCCTCGCTGGTGGACAACCCGGGCCATGGCGGCGAGGACATCATCGCCGGTGTCGCCGATATGCAGGCCGCCGTGGCGCAGAAGACGCCGCTGCGCCGCCTGGGGCATCCTGACGAGTTGGCCTCGGTGATCGTGTCGTTGTTGTCGAGCGATTTCCAGTTTGTCACCGGGCTCACCATTCCGGTCGACGGTGGCTACAGCTTGCTCGCTTGAGTGGATGATCTGTGAAGGGCAAAGGCACATGCAGTTTCGGTTGACCGAGACGGAGAAGTCCGACCGCGACCAACTCCGCAAACACATCGACGAGTTCAGCTCCGACGACATGACAGCGATGAAGGTCGAGATGTCGGAACTGGAAAGCGATCGTCAGGCACCCAAACATTTCCATCCCTGGCTGGTACGGCAGAACGTGATCGGACTCGGGTGGCCCGGCCGACCGGCGTCCCAGACGGCACGCTTTGTGGCCCATGAGGAGCTGGATTCTGCGGGCCTGCCCACCTACGGATTGGAACAGGCCGAGGCGGTCGGCTGGATGTTGGCCAATCACGGCCCCGACGAGCTTGCCGCCGAACATCTTCCACGCATCATCGACGCGTCATGGAACTATGCCGGCGGTTACAGCGAGCCCGAGGCAGGCAGCGACATGCTGGCGCTTCGGACCAAGGCGGCCCGGAATTCCGACGGTGACTTCGTGGTCACGGGGCAGAAGATGTGGACCTCCGGAGCGCACCTCGCGGACTGGATCTACACCTTGGTGCGCACCGATCCCGACAGTAGCCGCCACCGTGGCCTTTCACTGCTGATGATCGATGCCCGCGCTCCAGGGGTGACCATCCAACCGGTGCGGGTCATGGGCGGTTGGCGGGTCAATGCGTGCTTCTTCGACGAGGTGGTGGTGCCCGCTCGCAACCTGATCGGTCAGGAGGGCCAGGCATGGACGATGATGTCCCAGGCGCTGGACATGGAGCGTTCGATGAGTTTCGGTGGGCGCGAGGCCCGACTGTTGCTGGCGCGCTACCTTGATCGAATCGGCAGAGAGGGACCGACTCTCGACGATCACGAGTACCGCGATCTGGGTGAGTTCGTGATGGAGCTGCAGGCAGAACGCTTGCTCGGTCAGCAAGTGGTGGCGCTGGGCGATCGAGGCGAGGCCGCCAGCGGCGAGGCATCGATGAGCAAGCTGCACGGGCCGGCGGTGGCGCAACGATTCGCTCAGTGGCTGGTCGACGCGCTCGGTCCGAACGCCTGCACTCTCGCCAGCGGTGATGCACTGGCCGAGGACGCCGAACATTTCTTGCGAGCCTCCACCGTACTGTCGATCATCGGGGGTACCAGCGAGATTCAGCGCAACATCATCGCGCAGCGTTTCCTCGGGCTACCACGCGGCTGACCGGACCTGCCTGGTGGACCTCGGATCGGGTGGCGGCGGATACCGCAACGGCGCGCGACTCGATGTCGACGGCGGGCCGGAATTCCTATGGGCGCCAACGTAGCGACCCTGAGTTGACCACCTCACCCAAGTCCGCCGGGTCGGTCGGTAGCCGTGTTGGCACTCGTCGGCCGCTGAATGTCCATGACGACGAACTCGGGATCGGTGGCAGCCTTCTCGATTTGCTGAAGCCTGAGGTTTTCGCACCAGGCCAGACCATCTTCACATCGGGATGGCCGGGCGATCGGGTTTACGTGGTTCGCAGCGGAGTCGCGAAGGTGATGCGTCTCGACGATGACCGCCGCGCCCACCTGGTGGCGCTGGCCGGACCGAATGACATCCTCGGTGAACTCGCAGTCTTCGATCCTGGCCCGCGTACCAGCACCGTGACGGCGCTCGACGAGGTACGGGCGGGGTGGCTGGACCGGGCAACGCTGCGTCGATGGATCGCCGAACATCCGGATGCCGGGATGCTGTTGCTGCAGTTACTCTCCCGTCAGCTCAAGCGCAAGCACGATCGGTTCGCCGAGCAGCACGTCCGGGACCCGGCGGTGCGTACGGTGCGCCAACTGGCCGCCCTCTGCGAACGCTTCGGAGTCAGCTCCGCCACGGGCGGGCTTGTCCTACCGGCGCTGAGCAGTACAGAGTTCGCTCAGCTGGTGGGGTCTCCAGAGAACGAGGTCACGACCATCCTGCAACAGTTCGCCGCCCGCGGCTGGATTCGACTCGACGGCACGGCGATCGAGGTGCGCGATAGGACAGAATGGACCAGCCCGATAGGCTCGCCTGCCGGATAACCTCGGGCTCAGGTCGACTCGACTGCCCACCGCGGCAAGGTGAACCCGTGATCGAACTGCCACAGATCGGTGACACTGCCACGAGTTGCCGGGTCGGCGAGCTGCCGCGCCAAATTCGCCAGCCAAGGTCCGGGATCGGGCATCGCCGCCGACCATGCCCTGATCCGGCGCGAATAGAGCTGACAATCGGCTTCGATGGTGAAGCCGTAGCCGCCCAGTGCTTGATGTACGGCATTCGCGGCGTGTCGCGATGCGGATCTCGCCTTGGCCGCCGCCATCACCGCAGCCGACATCGGCAGCGTTGCCTCGCTCGCTACGAGGTACGCCGCATGACGTGTCAGCAGATCCGCAGCCTGCACAGCAGTCGCAGCTTCCGCCAGAGGATGCGAGACGCCCTGGAAACTTCCGACCGGGACGCCGAACTGTCGGCGGTCCGATACATAGCCGACCCCATACCGCAGCAGTGCCTGCGCGGCACCGACCAATCGCGCCGCCTCGAGCAAGAATCCCCACGCCCGCAGTGCGTCGACATCGGCGTCGATGTTCACCGCACCGACCGCGGACTCGATCAGAACCACTGACTCGCCGGCGGCAGTCTGCCGGCCCAGGGTCGGAGCGTCGGCAATCCCGGCGGTGTCGATACCTGTGGACACCACAACCCGCGACAGCCCGGTGGGAACCATCGGTCGGTCGATGCCGTTGGCGACTCCCGCCTCACCCAGAATCAGCTGGGCCGGCAAGGCCGAGACAAATGGCGTCGGCACCAGGTGAGCGCCGAGCGTCACCGTCGCCCTGACGAGAAGATACGGATCTGCGGGCAGGTCCCACAAGCCGAACTCGGCAAGCGCACGATCGAGTTGTTCGAGCTGCTCGACCACCGTCGTGTCGGCGGGGTGCGTTCCCATGCCACGCAACGTGTCCGGCGGACAATGTTTAGCCAGCACCGCCGTGAGTGCCTCGGCAAGTTCCTCGGCCTCTTCCGGCCAACGTTCATCGAACACTGCTGTTCACCCCTTGGCTTCTAAACAGGCAACCAGGTTATACTATTGCAGTGAAGCAGGACACCATGGCATCCAACCCCGCCGGGTTCGACGATCTTGACATTGATCTGTCCGAGCAGGACGCCGAATTTGCCGCGAAGTTCTCAGCATGGCTCGATGAACATTTGCCCGCCACCCACGAACAGTTGATCGCGGCCAAGACCACCGATGATCGCCAGACCACGATGCGAGCATGGCAGGCCAAGATGGCCGCCGGCGGATGGGCGGCGATCAGCTGGCCGGCAGCATTCGGCGGCCGGGAAGCCAATGCGCGCCAGCAGCTGCTGTTCTATCTGATCTCCGCCGAGCGCCGGGTTCCCCCGCTGGCCGGCCGCATCGGGTTGAATCTGTGTGGAACCACCCTGATCGCGCATGGCACGCCCGAACAGCAACAACGATTCCTCCCTCCGATGCTCGACGGCACCGAGGTGTGGTGCCAGGGTTTCTCAGAGCCCGGCGCCGGCTCCGATCTCGCCTCGTTGCGTACTCGCGGTGTGCTCGACGGCGACCACCTGGTGATCACCGGCCAAAAGATCTGGACGTCCGGGGCTCACCTGGCCGACTGGATGTTTGCGTTGGTGCGCACCGACCCCGACGCCCGTAAGCGGGACGGGATCAGCTTCGTGTTGGTGCCGATGGACGCCGAAGGGGTGGATGTCCGCCCCATCCGCCAGATCTCGGGTGACGCAGAGTTCAACGAGGTCTTCCTCGATGAGGTGCGGGTGCCGCTGACCAACATCGTCGGACGACTCAACGACGGCTGGAACGTCACCCGAACCACGCTGGCCAATGAACGGGCGATCCTGTTCATGGGCCAGCAGATGGCGCTGACCGCCACCTTGCAGAAGGCCGTCAAGATGGCGAAAACCCCTGATCCCTATGGGGTACGGGCGGCCGATGACCCCGACTTGCGGGACCGACTGGCGCAGGCGTGGATCGATGTCGAACTGGTCCGACTCAACGGCATGCGCAACCTGGCCAAGGTACTGGGCGGCAAGGAGCCGGGGCCCGAGGGCTCGATGTCGAAACTGTTCGGCCAGCATACCGAGCAACATCTGCATGAACTCGCTCTCGATCTCGGTGGCGAGTTCGCCATCCTCGATCGCGGCGCCGACGATGCGCCCAACAAGGGCAAATGGGCTTTGGGGTGGTTGCGCACACGTGCCTCGACCATCGGCGGTGGCACATCGGAGATTCAACGAAACGTGCTGGCTGAACGTATTCTCGGCCAGCCCCGAGACCCGTGGGCGGACGCATGAAGTTCGAGTTCACCGAAGAGCACGAGGCGCTACGCGGCCTGGTGGTCGACCTGTGCAAGCAGGAAGCCGATCCGCGCGTCGTCTACGACACCGATGCCACCATCGACGAAAGGCTCTGGGCGGGGCTGCGGTCGGCCGGGCTGCTCGGCGTGGGCTCCCCGGAAGATTTCGAGGGTGGTGGGGCCGGCCCCGTCGAACAACTGCTGATCGCCGAACACCTGGGCCGAGCCGTCGCCGCGGTGCCCTTCTCCGAGCACACCGCAGCGGCCGAGACCATCATGGTCCTGGGCTCTGACGCTCAACGTCGTGAGCACCTGCCACCGTTGAACCGGGGTGACGTCGTCGCCGGCGTGTCACTCCCCTGCCGTGCCGAGCTGGCGGCCCGCAGCGATGGTGCGACATGGCGGCTCGACGGTCGAATCCCGCTCATTCCCAACGCCGCTTCTGCAGGGGTACTTGTTGTGCCAGCGCTCGTCGAAGGCAACCGGCGGTGGTTCGTCACCGGAAAGGCCGACATCATCGCGCTACCCACCGTGGATCGCAGCCGTCCGGCAGCGGCGGCAGAACTCGACGGTGCGGACGCCGATCTTCTCGAGGGCACCGGATCCGGCGCGCGAGGTGGCCGCCTGGCGCTCGCCCTCGCTGCGGCCGAAGCGGCGGGCGCCGCGGCCAACGCACTGGAACGCACCGCCCAATACACCACCGAACGTCACCAGTTCGGGCTTCCCATCGGGACTTTCCAGGCGGTCAAGCATCGACTCGCGGACATGCTTGTCGCAGTGGAGAATTCGCTATCATCGGTGTACGGGGCGGCCTGGACGATGGCCGAAGGCGGCCAGGAAGATCGGTCGGTGCACCTGGCCCAGGCCGTGGCAACAGCGAATGCCGTCTCTGTGATCAGCGATGCCGTTCAACTGCATGGCGGGATCGGGGTCACCTGGGAGTGCGACCTACACCTGGCGTTGCGCCGCGCCAAGGCGCTGGAGGCCACCTATGGCTCGCCCGCACACCACCGCGCCCGCATCGCCGACGCGCTTCTGGACTGACGTCAGATGGCGCCGCCGAACGGGGGTTCCGGCAGACCACGAGATCCCCTGGTGGAGGACAGGGTTCGGCAGGCCGCGTGCCGCCTGTACGGCGATGTCGGTTGGTCGGGGTTCAGCATCGACGCCGTCGCCAAGGCCTCCCAGGTGGGGAAGTCATCCATCTACTTGCGTTGGCCGGGCCAGACCGCTCTTCTGCTCGATGCAATCAAGAAGCGCATCGACGTCCCCTACGACACCGATACCGGAAGTCTGCGCGGCGACCTATTGGTGCTCAGCCGCAGCATCTACGATCTGCTGCGAAGCGACGTCGGCGATGTACTGGTAAGACTCAGCGCCGAGGCCAGGGCCGTCCCCGAACTCGCACCGGGATGGGCTGAATTCGTGGCCGCGCAGGTTGCGGCCATGCGTGCGATCGGACGCCGCGGGGTCGCTCGTGGCGAGATCACCGACGACTGCTCGATGACCCTGATGCTGGACGCGTTGTTCGGCGGGATGCTCATGCACCACATGACGGTGGGGCCCGACTCCGGCACCGACGCACGGGTTGCGACCGGCGGCTATCCCGACGCGCTGGTCGACATGCTGCTGTCCGCCACCAGCAAACCGTAGTCCCTACGAGCTCGGAGCAGCCAGATCTCGTACGATGTCACGGCGGAGCACCTTGCCCGTAGGTGAGACCGGCAGCTCGTCACGGAAGACCACACGGTCCGGCGTCCGGGAGCCGCGCAGCCTGGCTCGTACCCAGTCCCGTAGTTCCTGCTCGGTCGGGACGGCGTCGCCCGTCGGTACCACCACCGCAACGATGATCTGCCCCCACTCGCGGTCCTCGGCTCCGACCACCGCGACCTGGCGGACGGCTGGGTGTTCGACCAGGACATCCTCGAGCTCGGCCGGAGCGATGTTCTCGCCACCTCTGATGATGGTGTCATCGCTGCGGCCGTGGATGAACAGGTATCCCTCGGAGTCCGCGGTCGCCAGATCCTTCGTGGGGAACCAGCCTTGCGGGTCGAGCACCGAGCCGATCCCCGTGTATCTGCCGGAGATCTGCGGGCCCCGGAGGAAGAGCTCGCCGCTTTCGCCCGGTTCGCAAACCGTCCCATCCTCGGCGCGGATCTGTATCTCGATACCTGGCACGGGTCGTCCGACCGAACCGAGCCGGCGCACCGCATCCTCGTCAGTGGCGCCGATGGCCGCCCAATGGTCCTCGGGTGTGAGCACGGCGACCGTGGAACTGGTTTCGGTGAGCCCGTAGGCGTTCACGAATCCGACATGCGGTAGCAGATTCAGCGCCTTACGCACCAACGGCAACGCCACGCGGGAGCCGCCGTAGGCGAGCACCCGAAGCGACTTTAGTTCTGCCGGTTCGACTTCCAGTACCGAAACGATGCGATCCAGCATGGTGGGCACCACGGTCGCCGATGTCACACGCTCCGTCTCGATCAGCCGGATCCAGGCCGCCGGGTCGAAACTGGGCAGATAAACCAGCGTGCGCCCGGCATAGAGATTGGTCAGCGCAGCTCCCACACCCGCGATGTGATACGGCGGTACACAGACCAGAGCGGCGTCCTCCGCTGCGGCAGAGGCGAATTCCACCGTTCCGGTGACATAGCTGAACAGATTGTCGTGCGACAACTCCACGGCCTTCGGACGCGCGGTGGTGCCGGAGGTGAACAACGTGATCGCCGTGTCGACCCCGTCGATGACAGGTGACGGGGAGTCGGTCGACACCTGCCGTGCCTGCTGGACGAACTCGGCGCTCGTCAGCACTCCGGACACGCTGTCCGGATCGACAACGCCGCTGTATTGGGGGTCGACGACCACCAGCGAAGACGGGAGGCGCTCAAGCAGTTCAGCGATCGACTCCCGACTGAGCCGGTAATTGATCGGACAGAACACCGCACCGGAACGCGCTCCAGAGAACAACAGCAGCGGCAGCATCGCACCACCCACCCCGATATATACGAGGTGCGCGGCCTCGCGCTCGGCAACAACCGCCGCACCACCGGCGACAAGCGCCGTCAGGTCAGCGACTGTCCAGCGTATGTCCGCGTCGACAACCGCAAGCCGATCGGCATCGTGGCCGGCCATTTCCAGCACAAGCGATAGTGTCAACGGTTCAACCCTCCACACGTAAAAAATTTACATAACCAGGTTATAGGTATGGCATGGATAAGTCGACGCCATGCCCGATCCGGCACGTGCCGACGCCGATTTTCGGACCGGTACAGTCCAGATTCGGTTCCGAAAACTGGACCGGTGAACCGATTTCCGGTGATCCCGCCACAAAGGTGACAATATGGAGTTCTGCGTCCATAACCACGGAAGGACCCATGAAGCGACGTCCAGCGCGAAACTCATGCCCTCGGATGTTCCATCACATGGTGGAGCTCGATGACGGCCATCATGTGGGCCTCATGATCGGCGGCCAGGGCATCCCGCTGGTATTTCTCCATGGCATCGCGCTCAACACCCGCGTTTACACGCGCTTCCTCAGTCGACTCAGCGGCTACGGTTTCCGGGTCATCGCCCTGGACGCACCCGCCCACGGCCACACCGCCGCACTACCTGGCAGCACGTTCCGCGACGGTGTTGATCTCACCATCCGGACCATGGACGCCCTCGGCATTCGACGGGCCGTCGTCGTCGGTCACTCCATGGGTGGTCGCGCCACCATCGAACTGGCCGCAGCGTGCCCGGAACGAGTCGCGGTCGGCGTATTGCTCGATGCGGCAGGCGGGGACTCGTTCGACGCGACCGCGGACCATGCCTTCGAGTCGCTCGCCACGCTGCCGATCCGACTTGCCGGCGGCATCGTGGACACCGCAGTCGATTGGTGGCGTTGCAACTCGTGGCGGGACCGCCAGTTGTACGGGTTCGCACTGGCCGCGGCGCTCGGCCGTTGGGGCGGCCAGCCCCGCTCACTTGCGGCGGTCATGCGTGCCGTCGCGGGGTCGAGCCCGACCGGCGAGTTGCTTCGCCGGGCCCGAGACTGCGGAGTGCCGTTCATGGTCGTACATGCACGGAACGACATGGTGGTGCCCTGGGAGAATGCGGTCACCATGGCTCGCCACTCTGGTGGCACGCTGCACAGCGTTCGCCACGCCTACCACTCCTGGATGATCGCGGATCCGCAGCGCGGCGCCGATACGCTCGGCACACTGATCCAAGCGCAGCTTGCGCAGGGGGCGAGTGCGCCAGGCGCGAGCCAGCCGTTCCTGGAGCCTGGCTCGCCGGCCGAGACCTTGGGTGCGCCGGACACCACGGTCGTCGCCGGCTGAGCAGACGGGGTCACCGCGCCAAGGCCAGAACCTCGTCGAAGCCACGCTCCAGGCACTCGACAAAAACGTCACCGTCGGGAATGGCACCCGCGTTGGTCTGCACCGCCACATCCACATTATCGGCGTAGGACACCAAGGTCAGGTTCGCGGGAACCGCTCCGATCGGGCCGAACAACAGCAGCTTCGAGATGTCGGCTCCGCAGATGGAGAGTCCGAACGGCGGCCCGGGCACGTTGCTGGTGCCCAGATCCAGACCGCGCGCCATCCCCGCTTTGTAGGCGGGCAACACCAACTGGGGCGGCATCCGGGTCAGCACTTCGGCCAACGACGTGAACAGCTCAAGCCCGGACTCCCCGCGGGCCAGCTCTGAGCGTTGCCTGATCAGCTCTATACGGGTAGCAGGGTCTGGTTCCCCCACCGGCACAGCAAGTTTGACGATGACCCAACGATTGCCCGCCTCGGTCTCGGTTTTGTCATCACGAATGTTGATCGGCATGATCATCGTCAAATCGCCGACCGGGGCGCCGTGACGTTCGTGGTAGAGACGCATACCTCCCGCCGCCGCCGCCACGAACGCGTCGTTGAGTTTGCCGCCCCCAGCCTTACCTGCGGCCTTGAGCTCCGCGATCGGTCGACTCACGATGTCGCAGCGCACGCTCAGCGAGCGATCCGTCGTCAGCGAGCTCCCCTGCCCCGAACTGCTCACCATGACCTGACCGATCCCACGGACCGCACGGGCCGCGCCGATCACCGAGGAGACCGGATTCCGAAGCGTGGCCGCAGCCTTCGCGCCGACCGCGCGCGCCGTTCCCGCAGCAAATCGAAGCTCGTTCTGCACGCCTTCGCGGATGAGGTCGAGCGCCGACAGATGTTCCCCCTCGGGTGCCGGCAGATCGGTGCCTGAGTCCGGCGTCATGCCGTCGAACAGTGGAGACAACATCGCCAGCCCGCCCACTGCGTCGGTCAGGGTGTGACTGGCCTTGAACAGCAGCGCAGCGGCGCCATCCGGCAACCCCTCAATGACCGTCACCTCCCACTGCGCGCGGTGCTTGTCCAGGTCTTGGACCTGTTGGATCTGTACGTAGTCCAGTAAGTCCCGCATGGTGGATCGCTGGGGTAGCGCCAACCACCGGAGGTGGTACGCGATGTCGAACTGCGGGTCGACGACATATCTCGGAGACGAGAGCCCCAGAGGCACCTCCACCACCTTGTGTCGGAACCGTGGCACCACCCGGGTAAGCAGTTCGATGCGCCGCGTCAGCTCCGCGCGGTCCGGGGGCGAAGTCAGCAGGAAAAGCCCGACGCCCGCGGTGCGCATGCTCGGGTCAGTCTCGAAGGCATGCATCAACGCATCCGTCCCAGACATGAACCGGCTGTAGGTGAACGGTTGCGTCATCGCGATGCCCTCCCTGGAGCTTCTTAAGGGAAAGCCGATTTCGGACGACTGACATCCGAAACAGGCTCCGTGCGTGTGCCGTCCCCACGGTATTCCTCAGTTCCGCAATAGCGTTGCGATATAGCTATTTTCGGCACAATTGGCGAAAAGTAACGTGCAAGCTTTACGGACTCAGATCGTCCGCAACTCTCGGCCTGAATATTTGGCGATCAGCTGCTGCTTGTATAGCTTTCCCGCGTCCGATCGTGGTAGCTGCGCTTCGAATCCGATCGTGCGGGGACACTTGTATCCGGCGAGACGTGAGCGCAGGTATTCGATGAGTTCGAGCGCAAACACTTCGTCAGGTCGGCTGCCGTCGACCAACTGCACGGCGGCCACCACCGTCTGCCCCATCTCGGAATCGGGGATGCCGAACACAGCAGCATCCAGCACCGCGGGATGCTCGATCAGGGCATCCTCGGCTTCGCGAGGGTAGATGTTCACTCCTCCGGAGATGATCGTGTGATGGCGGCGGTCGGTGAGGTAAAGGTAGCCCCCCTTGTCGAGGTATCCGACATCGCCGACGGTCACCCAGCCCCGGTGATCTCGGCCCGATGCCGTCTTGTCTGCGTCGTCGAGGTAGGAGAACGGCAGTCCACCCTCGAAATAGATGTCGCCGACCTCACCAGAGGGCAATTCCGCGCCGCCCGCTCCGAGCACGTGGGGCACGCCGGTCAGTGGACGTCCCACCGACCCCGGGTGGCTGAGCCACTCCTCGGCAGTGATGAATGTGGTTCCGGCTCCCTCAGAAGAGGAGTAGAACTCGTCGACGATAGGCCCCCACCAGTCGATCATCTGCCGTTTGATCTCGACCGGACACGGCGCAGCAGCGTGCACCAGGCGCTGCAGACTCGTCACGTCGAAGGACTCTCGAACACCGCGGGGCAGTTTCAGCATTCTGACGAACATCGCGGGAACGAACTGTGCGTGGGTCACCCGGAAGCGTTCGATGGCCTCGAGGGCGGCCAGCGGATCGAACCGCTCCATCACCACGACCGAGGCGCCGAGCGCCTGCGCCGACATCGACCAATAGCTCGGCGCGGTGTGATACAGCGGCGCAGGGTTCAGGTAGACCGCATCACGGCCGAGTCCGATCGCGTCGAGCAATGGAGTCAGCAATGGCGGCGTCTCGGCCGGAGAGCGCCGCGACAACTCCCGCATGATGCCCTTGGGCCGCCCGGTGGTCCCCGAGGAGTACTGCAGAAGGTCACCCTCGAGCTCATCGGCAATCGGGCTGTCCGGCTGCGCCGCCACCGCCTCCGGATAACGCGACCAACCTTCGAGATCGTCGTCAGCGATGAGTCGCAGTTCAGGCAGCGACTCCCCCAGGAGCCCTCCGAGCGACTGGCACACCCCGCCGGTGGCGCGCGAGCCGACGATCGCCCGGGCACCGCTGCTCTGAACTATGTAGGCGGCTTCGGGCCCGGTCAGGTGCGTGTTGACCAGTACGTAGTACAAACCGGCCCGACGTGCGCCCCACATGAACGCATGGATGTGAGCGTTGTTTTCCATCAGGATCGCCACGACATCACCGGCGCGCAGACCCGCCCCACGTAACGCATGTGCGATCCGATTGCCCGCAGCTTCCAGCTCGGCAAAGCTCACCGACGTCCCGGAAGGATGCATGGTTATGGCAGCCTTGCCGGAGTCACGGTGTTCACGGATCTGCATACGTCCTCAGATCCGGCAGGGTGACATCGACGACAGATCCATTTCCCGATGGCTCAATCGCTGGCCGGAAGCGGCTTGGCCTCCTTCAACGCGAGCGCTGTCCCGCCGACCGACAGCGAACCGGACCCGGCCTTCGTGACCAGCACCTCGGCACCGTCAGCGGTCACGTACCGCTTGCCCATCACACATCCGTCGGCCCAGGATTGATCCAGGGTCATTGCGTCCGACCGCTCCGACCCGATCGGCAGCATCGGCGCGCCTCCCGCTCGTAGATCATCGAGGCTTTCGGTGGCTCTGACCACGATGACCTGCGCATCGCAGACCTGACTTTCCAACCGGGCGCCGTTCTTCAACATAATTCTCCTCCTGTTCGAACGTTGTTCCGCGGAGCCATTGTTCAATCCGACGTCACGGCGGGCTCAGCCACGTCACTGTCGGGGTGACGAGAAATTTGAACGGACCTCGCGAGCAATAGGTGCTGGTATCCGCCATCGTCACGCAGCGCGTGCCGTTGTACTCGATGTAGCTACGTAACGGTAGTTCCCGCGCACCCCGCCCCGGCGGGAACTGTACACCGAGCAACCAGTCATAGCGCGTGACCAGATTTCCGTTGACCCAGCCGATATTTGACGTCCCGGGCGGCGCACCGCGAATGTGACCCGAGCAGCCGAAGCTGCCACGGTCCCAGATCCCGCAGTTCAATCCGAGTGGCGTGGTGAACCACACCCCACCCGCGGTCGGAGTGAAGTAATCGTCGAAGCGCACCGGGTGATACGACCGGATGATCACATCGTTGTTCGGATACGGTCCCTCCGCTGCGGGTTCCGCCTGGCTCACGGGCAGGCCCAGGCCCCACATCGCCGCGGTCGCGGCGACAACACCGAGGCAGCGGGCAAACAGCGCGAACCTCATGGCAGATTCCCCGGGAAAGACTGGTTGACCGAACGGTGCGGGACGCTTCCATAGCAGGTGACATTGCCGACGTCGAGGATGCTCTCGCAAAGCAATTCGTCGCCCCGGTAGATACGCACGGTGACGAACAAGCCCTGGAGCACCCGGCCAACGGTTGCCGCAGTACGCCAGGGAGGCCGCCAGTCTGCCCGGATCTCGGCGCCGGTACCCGTGGGACTGGTCGGATCAGCCACCGGCACCGTCAACCGCCACGGCAGCGCGACGCCGAAGAGTTCGTGCTTGCCGGTGACATCGCGATACTCCAGTGCGGCAAGAGATCCGACCCGATCCGAGAAGACCTCATAGGTCACCAGCTCTTCGGCGTACGCCACCGGCGCGTGCGCGAATACCATCAGCGCGGACGTGGCGGCTGCCACGCCACATGACAACGGCCTCATGGCAGGTCCCTTCCCCAGATCACCCACGGGCAGCCGAAACCGATAGCCACGCTCAACCGCCCAGTACCACAGCGGCCAGGACCCAGCCGGCGGCGTTGTTGCCCTGTGTCACGGACGCACCGAAATCGGTGTAGCCGCAGTCAGGAATCGCAGCGAAACCCTGCAGGATGGCGCCCTTGATGGCATCGGCTTCGTTCTTGCCCGCACCCCAGAGAATCTTGGACTTGGTTCCTGGATATCCGAGGTCCTTGAGCAACGGCATAGCATCGGATTCAGGTTCTGCGCGCGAGCTCTTGTCCAGCCATAGCCCGATTGTCCGATTTATCTCCGCGGCGGCTTGCTCCACCACCGGGTCGGATCGCAGCGGATCACACGAGGTCGCGCGCGTGGCAGCGACGGCTGCCCGCAGCTGCCCGGTCGGGTCGGCAAGGGCTGGGGCGGCGGCAACCAGACCCACAGCACCCAACCCCACTGCTGTCAGGGCTGCCGTCGCAAAGGCGGCCAGATCAGCTGCTCTCCGGTGCATCGTCACGCCCCCTCACATACGTGGGAACGGTGGATGTCACTTCCCCATCGTTTGGCCTTCTGCACCGACGGCCCGGTGAACCAATCGGGCTGATGAGCAAGAATCCCGTTGTTCACGTTGGACAACTGTTCCCAGAGCTTGAAAAATGCCTCACCTTCGTAGACGGGAAAGAAGTTGTCCCCGAACGTGTTCTGATCTCTGGTCAAGGCCAGCGCACGCGGTGCCAGGAAGTCGACCGCCCTGGCGACGTTGCCGGTCACGATGTCGACCTGCTGTTGGATATTTCCCCGGGTGTAGTCGTAGTCTTTGCCGTCCGGGCCGATCCTGTTGAACTGCAATCGGTCGATCTGCGCACTCAAGGTCGCGTACTGGTTGTTGAACCATTGGCACATTTCGCGCATGGCGGTGATGTCGGCCGGGGTGACCCGATCCCTGGTCTGGTCATAGGGGAACGGATACTTCGGCTGCCAACCGTTTGCGACTGGCACCACAACGGGTAGCGGACGGATAACTGAGCTGTCCGAGGGCGGCTCGGGCGGTGAGGGTAGGTTGTCGGGCTCGGCATGGGCGGGCGCACTCGACGCGACGATGATGCCGGCAAGCGCAGTCCCAACCGCGACTCGCAGTGTCCGCATCGTTGACATCACTTGGGCTCCAAGGCCGATGTGAGCCCGCCGACATCGGTGATCTGCCAGTTGTTGTTGCTGTCGATGGTGGTGCTGTACGTCGCCGTGGACTGTAGCGGTTCGGGCGACTGGATGGTCTTGGTTTGCACGCTGACGAAACTGTCGACGATGTAGACGCCGTCAGCATCGGAACGGACTTTGGCGACCAGGGGTTGCGCGCTGGAACTCCACTCCAGCGGGACAAGGACCTGCTCCATGTCGTTGGCAGCGCCGGTCAGCTTGGCGTTCAACTCCTCCGAAGTGCCTTGGACAAGTCTGACCTTCCATGCCTGTAGGTCCTTGAAGTCCATCGTTGCGGCCGCGACAGCATAATCCAGTGCCATCTTCTCGGCACGCGAGTCGTTCTCCGACTGCACCGCTTGGGCACTGAGTTCGCTGCGCGCGTCGAGATACAGGTAAGTCATCGTCGCAGACACGGCGACCAGAAGTACGGCAAGCAGACCGAGAAGCAATCCGCGTAGGCTCATCGATACCGAAATCTGGGGACGCTTGCCGGTCGATTGGTCTGCAGCCTGGGATTGTGCTGAATCATCGGAGGCTGCTCGTCGGGCGGAATCCGACGGCCCGGCCTCCTCGTGGTCAGCGGTTGGCTGTGTCTTTACCTCGGTGGTCATATCCTCGCCTTTCATGGAACTGACTCCGTTCACGCGATTGTCTGTAGATCCGTTGGTCATGGCGTAACCCGTAGGGTGATCGTCCCATCGGCGGGGACTGTAGCCAGGAAATTGTCCAGGATCTGCCCTGTGTCGAAGTTCATCAGGGATGCCGCGATCATGTTGAGCTTGGGTTGGAATGCCTCGCCGATGACTTTCAGATCGGCGCCGCGCTCATCGAGCAACCGCTGAATCCGGGCAACCAGATTGTTCAGGTTCGACACGTTTTCCGGTTCACCACGGCGAACCAGGATGGGCTGATGCTTGTAGAAGTCCTGCATGCCCCTGCCGACCTCCCGCACATACGGTGACAACGCGATGAGGGTCGGATTGACCCATTCGGCGTTGGTCAGCAGCGTCTGGAAATTACTCAGCAAGACCGCACCGCGGCCGTCCATGTCCTCGACCGCGTTGTTCAACAGCTCGCTGGTGCGAGAGAGATTCGGCAGCGTGGTGCTCGGATCCGGCAACGCGGAGGCGGATTCGGCAATGACCCGTTGCAAGGCTCCCGGCTCCAGCTGATCGATCGCCCGAGTCACGCTGGCTGCGAGTTCGGACACCGACGGAGGGTTGACGATCTCCTCGGTGGCGATCCGCTGCCCGTCGGTCAGTGCCGGCCCGCCCTGGACCCGCGGCATCAGACCGATGTAGGACTCACCCAGCGCAGACAGGTTCTCCAGCCGTACTTCGGTATCCGTGGGTACCCGGAAGCTGCCCTCGACGTAGAAATCGATGCTTGCGCTGTCCAGTGTGGTGCTCGTGGCGGTTACCTTCCCGACCGGAACACCGCGCAGCAACACGTTGGACCCGACGACGAGCCCGTTGATATCCGGCACCGACATCGACAGATTCGTCCGCTCGGACGGCGGGTTAACCCGCAGTCCGAGCATCGCGAAGTAGCCGACGACGAACACCAGGATCGCGCCGAACGCCGCGAACGAAAGAACATCACGAAATCTCACGGCATGGCCCCCAGCATCCGTAGGACGTCCTGCACGTTGCCGGAGAGCTCCCGGCCGTCCGGGCCGACGATGGACGAAATGTTGATCGCCGGGTACTTGTCCTGCGGCAGGAAGAAGTCCGTGAAGAGTCGGCGGTATCTAGGGATCTCGGTCTCGACGGCGATCTTTGACTGCTGCACCGCTTCGGTCGTGGCGGCCAACGAGTTCAGTAATGGGACCAACCAAAAACCCCCCGAGGCTACCGAACCCACGCCGGGCAGCAGAGTCGACACGAAGTTGGTGATCTGGATGAAGCGTTCCATCCCCAATTGGCCGTACGGAGAAAGGTGATAATCCAGTTCTGGGATGTGCGCGTGTATGGTCGCCGCGGTCTGCGAAATCCCCTCCAGCAACTGATCGACCTCACCGATGTTGTCCGACAGCGCCGCCAAATTCTCATCGACTTGAGCCGTCAGTCGGGTCACCTCCTCGTTGGCCGGAATCACGCGGTTGAGCCTGATGATGGTGTTCTGAGCGCGTTGAATGGACCCACTGGAGATGAAGTTGGCCAGGCTGGCGATGGTGTCTTCCAGTTGTGGAGGCGAGGTGGTCTGCGCCAACGGAACAACCCCGTTCGGACGAAGCGCCGGAGCCGCCGGACTGCCGTCGCGCGGCCGCTCCAGCGCGACGTAGATATCGCCGAGCACCGTCGCCTGCTGCAGCACCGCCGAAACATTCGCCGGTATCTCGACATCACGTTGGATGCGGGCAGTGACCTCCACATCATCAGGATTCAGCGACATGCCCGATACCACACCGACATTCACCCCGTCGAGCACAACCTTCGTCCCCTGCGGAAGATTCAAGGCACTCTCGAACTCCATGACGATGTCGTAGCCGTCACCACCAGACGCACCCGGCCGGGGTACCTCGTTGACACTGAGCTGTGCGCACGACGACAGGGCGAGCGCGCAGGCAATGGCGGCGACCGCCGCAGTCAGAAGCCTCATCGGTTCGCCTGCGTGAGGACGTACTGGAGCAGCGCGACGTCGACGGCATACGGCGTGCCCTGCACGTTGGCGCAACTGCCCGGCAACGACGCATTCATGATGTTGCACTGCAGGACTCCGTCAGGGGTGCGCACCCGGTACAGCGGTGGGCGGTAGCGCAGGGTGGATGGTTGATGACTATTGGCCAGATTGATCGCCCCATTGATGAGCCGCGGGCCCGCGTTGAGAATGCTCGCGTAGAACGGCGCACGGGGCGTCATCTTTCTGATCGCCACCCCGGTTGCGTCGAGCAACTGCTGAATCTGAGGGCCGAGATGTGTCTCCAGATCGGCGGCCAGCGTCAGGATCGGGATGATGCCCTCAAAAGCGACCGCCGCATACTTCGTCGTCTCCTGCAGTTCGGGTCCGATCGTCACAGAATCTGCGAACACCCCCCGCAGCGTCGGTTCGAGATCGACGATCGAATCGGTCAGGAGGCCCAGATTGGTGACGATCGAACCGAGATCACCGATGGCCTGGTCGGGCGAATCCAGCACACGGGCGGCCGTGGTCAACAGTTGGTTGGCGGCCGGTCCCTGATTTCGCAGCGCCTCGTCGACCCCGCGAACCACACCGGCGATATTGGTCGAGCCCTCAGGGCTTATCGCATCGACGAATTCGGTCGAGGCCCCGATCACCTGGGACAGACTCTTCGGTGTCAGACCACGGTCGAGCGGAATGCATTTGTCAGCAGCGAGTTTCGCTCCCTCTCGGTAGTTACCGACAAGTTCCAAAGAGCGGTCCGCGAGGATCGAGGTGGATCGAATGACCGCGGTGACCTCAGCGGGAAGGGCCCGTTCGCGCTCGATGGTGAAGTCGACCCTGACCGCAGTATCCGACGGCGCAATCGATGTCACCCTGCCGATCCGATACCCCATCTGAGTGACCGGATTGTCGACGTACAGGCCGACGCTGTCGGGCATGATGGCGCAATAGTCGGTGCGCGCCTGTTGATCCGATGCCGAGCAGGAGACGCTGGCCAGGACCGCTGTCAGCGCGAGAAACAGGCCTCCGGTTCGGCGAACAAGGCTCGAAGTCATCAGCAGGCCATTCCCGGAATCGGGATGCACATATCGGTAGCCAGCAGCGCGGGGCTGGCATTCTGCGCGTTGAGCACACGATCCAGCAGATTCTGGACCCGCTTGAGTGCACGGATGGTCAGGCCGTTGCGTTCGACGAACAGCCGGCCCTTGTGTAGATATTGTTCGATCTTCTCGATGAACTCCATCCGGTGCGCTTCGTAGAAATCACCGACTGTCTTGAGTTGAATCAGCACGGTGCCCAACCCTTTGACGGTGCTCTCCATCCCGCCGTTGTAGAGGGCGAGCGTCTGGGTGAGGATCGATACCTTGCGTACCAACTGGCCGAACTTGTCCCGATATTCCGCCATCGCCCGGATGTACTCGTCGGACATGTTGAGGATGTTGGTCACCTGCCCGCGTTGGCGATCGACTGTGGACATGATCGCGTTGCCGGATTCGATCACCGTGGAAACCACCTCGACATTGGTCCCGGTCAGGCCCTGTTCCAACTGGTTCAGCGATTCGTTGAGCGGTTGGGTGCTGACGTTCTCGGTGATCTTCGTGGAATCGGTGAGTGTGGTGATCAGGCTGTAGGGCATATTGACCCGGGCCATGGGTATCGTCGCGTCCCCCAGTGGCACATCGCCCATCGGCGCCACACTGACGTAGTAACCACCGACCACGGTCAGCATACGCACGTCGACTTGGGACTGGTCGCCGACGAACACGTCATCTTCGATCCGCGCGGTGATCCGAATCTGCTCGGCTTCCAGATCGAGGGATTCAACCTTTCCGACCGAAATTCCCGCGATCCGGACATCATCGCCCACCCGCACCGAAGCGGCGTCATCGGTGTAGAAGCTCACCATTTGGCTCCGACCGGTCGGGTTGTAGTAGATGTAGGCCATCACCATTGCCACAATGACCCCCAGCGCTATGGCGGTGGCACCCCAGACGGTCGGATTACGCAGGACCGTTGACAGTTTCATCGATTGCACAGCACGACCCTTTGACCGTTGAGCAGGACATCCATCGTTTCCGGGAGCTGGAAGTTGCCGCGCGAGCACGGCTCCGGCCCGTTGTCGTTCTCACCCGGCGGTTCGACGTTCTCGTTCATGACCGGTACCAACTTGAACGCGTCGAAGAAGTTGTCCAGATTGCTGAAGGCCCGATCCAGCGCCTCGTCGATGTTGTTTCCGGGCTTGATCCCGAGGCTGTTGAGGAGCCGGATCACCGGATCGAAAAACTCTTGTCCGTAGAGCAGCGACTTGCGGAACTCGTCGAGAATTGTGAGCGCCGAGTCCACCGGCTGGTTGACCAGATCGACGAGATGGATGAACTGGGCCGACCTACCGCCGATTGCATCGGCCACCTCGGACAGATTGCGGGTCAATACGGCGATGACCTCCTGTCGGTTGGCGACGAATTCGGTGAGGTTGCGCAAGCTCTTGAGTAGTGGAGCGAGGCCGCTGCCGTCGCCGGTGAGGAACGACGCGGCCTTGGCGCTGAACGTGTTGATCTCCTCCGGGCTCAACGTTGCCAGAACCGGTTGTAAGCCGTTGAACAGTGCGGTGACATCGAACGAGGGTTGCGTCATCGACGTCGGTACCACGGTGATCAGATCGGATTCCTGATATCCCTGTGCCGGCTCCGTGATGTCGACATACCGCACACCGGTCAGCGCCTGGAATTTGATCGCGAGTCGGGACATGGCCACGATGCCGTACTCCCGGTCGAGGGTGAGCGTCACCTTTGCCACCGTCTGACCGTTCTCCCGGGCCAGATCGACCGCCTGGACCTTCCCGACCCGGACACCGCGTACGCGCACGTCCCCATCCGGGTGCAAGCCGGACGCATCTGTGAAGTCAGCTGTGTAGGAGCGGGTTTGGACCGCGACCGGATTGGTCAGGGTATTGGTCAGCAGGATCGCGAGCACGATGGCGACGGCAACGGCAAGTACCACACGCGTGATGAGTCCGAACAGCTTCATCAGGGCTGCCCTCCGGTGATCGGATCCGGCGATGCGACCGGCGGGGCTGGCGGGATCGGCGCGGGCGGCGGTGCAACCGGGGGCTGCGCCTGCGTCACGATGCCGAGCGGCGCAGCCACCGCGGGCAGCGAATCAAGCACAACGCGAACGTTCATCGCCCGATGCTCACCGTTGCCCGCGTACAGCCGTTCGAAACGCGACCGTAGCTCGGCGAGCTTCGCCGCGATGTCCTGCGGCCGGAGCAGCGGAGGCGTGGCGTCGGTCAGTGCTTTGATACCGGCGATCAACGGAACCAGATCGTCGACATGGCTGCGTTCCAATTTGCCTATGGCGGCGAACAATCCGTCGGAAGCGGTTCTGGCGAACCCCACATTCGACTTCTGGAAGTATTCCTCGGACACGTCGGCAAGGTTGGGCACCGGAAGACCCTCCAGGTACGGAAACTCGGTGCGTGGTTGCATCGCCTCGCCCGACGGGAAGCTCTGGCCCGGGTAGTAGCTGAAATCGGTGAATCGCCGCGACGCCTCGATCGCCGAGTCCGCGAACACCGGCAGGGAAGCTGCGATCGATGTGGTGTTGGATAACAGCCGCTCGGTCGAAACCGTCTGCACCCGTTCGATTGTTCGGGTGACCGTGATGGCGGTCTCGATCAACGGGTTCAGCCCATCGGTGTAGCGGGTGACGCGATCGACGACCTCGACCAATTGCGGTGTGAGCGATGCCTGTGAAACATCACCGAGCTGGGAAAGCAGTTGAGAAAGGGTGAAGTTGCCCGTAGCGGTGGCAGTGATCTCACTACCGTCGCGCATCACCTGACCACCCGGCCGCGGAACGATGTTGATGCCCGCAACGCCGAAGTAGTTGACGGGCCGGTAGTCGAAGACCATCGCATCGGTCAGACCGCGGACCGGAACCGGCTGCAGGTCCGCGACCAGCCGTACATCACCTCCGGTGGTACTCGACACGCTGACGACCTCGCCCACTTCAACTCCATTGAGGACGATCGGCGCACCGGGTTCGATACCCTGGCCGACGAACGGCGTGGTGATGGCGACCGAAAGTAACTCGGCGCCTTCGTCGTCGAAGGGGTTGACGGCGAAACCGAACGCCACCAGCGCAATGCACGCCACCGTGGTAAGCCCCGCGATGGTATGTGTTCGCTCTGAATTCATCGGCAACTCCCGCTGAATGTATGCACGGTCATCCTTTGAACACGAACTCGGGCTGGAGCCCCCACAGCAGGACGGTCGTCGACAGGTCGAGAATCATGATGGTCACCAGGCTGGTACGCACCGCCCGGCCTGAAGCCTGACCGACGCCCACCGGTCCACCCGACGCGTAATAGCCGTAGTAGCAGTGAATCAGGGTCGCGGCGACACAATAGACAGTCGCCTTGATCAGGGAATAGACGATGTCTATCGGCGTCAGGAACTGCAGGAAATAATGGTCGTAGGTGCCTGCCGGTTCTCCGTTGAACACTGTGATGACGGTTTCCAACACATAGAAGGTAGCCACCAGGGTGAGCAGGAATCCCGGTATGACGCAGATCAACCCGCCGATCATTCTGGTGCCGACCACAAACGGGATCGGCCGCAGCCCCATGACCTCTACGGCGTCGATCTCTTCCGAGATCCGCATCGCACCGATTTCGGCAGTCATCCGCGTTCCCGCCTGCGCGGTGAAGGCGATGCCGGCGACCAGTGGCCCCACGACACGCAGAGCGCCAACTCCACCGATCAGGCCCGACAACGCGCCGAAGCCAATGATGTTCAGGGTGGCGAGCGCTTCGACAGCCAATGAAGCGCCAATAGCGACACCCAGAATCAGAAGCACGCTCATGGTGCCGCCGTCGACGATGAGGCGACCCTTGCCCCACGCCATGTTGATGGTGGCGGCCAGCGTCTGCCGAGTGTACTTACGCAGCGTCAACGGTAGGTAGAAGAATGTCTGACCGATGAACATGACCCACCGGCCGATCTCGCGGATCGGCGCGCTCACGGCAGCGAGCGCGCGCGCCGGTATCGCGGTCGCCGGAGCCGCCACTTATGCCACCGCCATCGGGAAGAACATCACCTGAATCTGAGTGATGGCCAGATTGGCGAACACGATGAGCACGACATTGATCACCACGGCGGCGTTGACCGCATCGGCAACTCCGCGGGGGCCGCCCTTGGCCTCCATACCTCTCAACGAGGAGATTATCGCGACGATCGCAGCGAACACCACGCTCTTGGCCACGGCGAACCAGACGTCGGTCATCTTGGCGAAAGTGCCGAAGGAGCTCCAGAAGCTCCCCGGCGCAACGTCATTCACGGTGACCGAAAGCAGGAAGGCCGAGGCGGTGCCGGAGGCGATGATGACCATGCACAGAATCGGTGCGATCAGTACCAGGGCGAGGAAGCGCGGCACCACCAGACGGCGAACCGGGTCGACGCCGAGGACCCGCATCGCGTCGAGTTCCTCGCGCATGGCGCGCGCGCCGAAGTCCGAAGCGATAGCGGATGCCGCTGCGCCGCCCATCAGCAGGCCCGCCGTCATCGGCGCACCCTGACGCACTACACCCACGCCACTGGCGGCGCCGAGCAGCGCAGTGGCGCCGACCTCTGCCACCAAACCGGAAGTGACGACGGTGATCATGGCTCCGAACGGAATCGCCATCAAAAGCGCCGGTGTGACCGTGACCTTCAGCAGCGCCCAGGTCTGCCACAGGAACTCGCGTACCGGGAGGCGCGCGGTGATCGTGTCGTAGACCGAGTAGTAAAGAACCGATACGGCCAGTTGCAGTCCGCGCCCAGTGGTACCGGACGCACCCAACGGAACGGCGCCGGCCCTGGAAACCAACCGACCCGCTGCCGCGAAGGCTGTGCTCCGCACTCCCGACTGGGGCGGCGTGGCAACGTCTGCGGTCACGCAAACTCCTCATCTAGCTGCTGTTTCAGGCCGACGCCCCCGCATCGGCAACTCCGCCCGACAACACTCCAGCGAATGCACTAACCAGGTTAGTAAATCAGAGTGTGACGCCAACCACAAGCTACTACCCTTGCTCGGGTCATCGCGCCAAAGTCGCACCAGCGATGGGCCTCGGGGGCATAATCAGAACGTCGGCGCTTCGGGTACACACCGAGTCGGGCGCTCCCCCAGCGAACAGGCCCCACCGGCCGCACCTTCGGATACTGTACGGCGTCGGTCCGAAATTTCGTGGCGGGTGAAGCCCGGCACATCCGATCATTCGCAGGGAGACAACGTGCGCATCGCAAAGCGGCTAGCCATCATGTCCGTCGCCGTCATCGCGGGCGGCATAGGCCTGCCCGCCATGGCCGCAGCCGATCCACTCACGCCGCCGCCCCCCAACGAGATCGAATACCTCAATCAGTTGCGTCGAGTGTTCGCGGCCTATCAGGATCCCACCGAGTTCCGGAGCGACGGTGAGCTTCTTGAGCTCGGACGCCAGGTCTGCTTCATGCGGTCCAAAGGCATCGTCGGTGCGGGAGCGACGTTGATCACGCCTGCGATCAATCAACTCGCTCCGATCTACCTGTGCCCGAACTGACTGTGGTAACCGAAAAGGAGCCCGTATGAGCAAATTCAGTTTGGCAGTGGTCGCAGCCGTGATCGGCCTTACGCTTGGCGTGCCGTTACCGATGGCGCATGCGGACAACGACAGTTTTGTCAACGAGGCAAAGAGCCTCGGTTTTCAGCACGCGGATGAAAGCCTCATCACCACCGGACAATCCGCGTGCTATTTCCTCACCCGGAACCGCGACCCGCGGGAAATCACGGAACGCATATCGCGATACCTCGTAGTCAACGACGACTTGGCCCGCAGGTTCCTGGTCATGTCGGTCGACCAATACTGTCCGCACTTCCGAAGCCGCATCGGCGCATGATCTCCTGATTCCACGCCGCGGCGGTACGCTCACCCGGTGCCGACTCACAGTCGGCCCCACCGAACAGCGTCGACCAAGGAGCAGGACCACGCATGACCGAGGCCGAGACAGTCGCCGGCGTCGGCCGGCCGCGGGACCCGCAACTCGACGCGCGAGTACGCGCTGCCGCGCGTCAGGTGTATGGGCGACTGGGCTGGTCGGGATTCAGCATCGACGGCGTCGCGCGCGAGGCTCGGGTCGGAAAATCATCGATCTATCTGCGCTGGACCGATACCACGTCACTGCTGGTGGACATGTTGGAATCCGCCGTCGACCTGCCGTTGGAGACCGATACCGGAAGCCTGCGGGGCGATCTGCTGGTGTTGGCCCGCAGCATCCTCGATCTCATGCTCGGCGAGAATGGTGATGCGGTGCTCAGGCTTTCGACGGAGGCTCGGATGGTGCCCGAGCTCGAACCTCAGTGGCAGAGATTCGTCAAGGCGAACGTCTCGGCCGTACGCAAGATCGTTCGCCGGGCCGTCGCGCGCGGCGAGCTGCCCCAGGGTGCGGCCGTCGATCTACTACTCGACGCCCTGACGGGTGGATTGATGATGCGGTGCCTGACCACTCCTCCAAGCAAGCGTGCACGCTTGGCAAAGAGCGCAGACCGCTACACCGAATCGCTTGTCGATCTCGTGCTGGCTTCCTACTCTTAGGACTCCTCAATCAGTCGAGTCTCGCTGCCAGCGTTCGCACCTGTTCGTAGCAGTCGAGCACTATCGATTCGACAATCTCACGAGTCGGCCTGAGTCCGGTGAAGGAACCGACAACCTGACCGACAAAGAACGTTTCCAACTCCAGCGCGCCCGGGTGTCCCTCAGCTGCGGCCGCGTCGATCCGGTTGAACGCGTCGTTGACGAGCATCGGCTGCAACGGCATGGGGAGTGCACCCGGACTACCATCGGCATCCCACGCGTCGTGATATGCACTGCGAAGTTGACGGGCGGGCTTTCCGGTGCGCAGCGGTGAACGCAGCGTGTCCGCGCTGGATGCGGCCATGAACTTCTTCTTGACCGCCGTCGGGGTGATGTCCTCGCAACTGCTGAGCCAGACCGATCCGCACCAGACTCCTGCTGCGCCGAGCATCAGCCCGGCCGCCATCTGGGCACCGGACGCGATCCCACCTGCGGCCAATACCGGTCGGCCGTCAGCTTGTGAAACGACCTCCGGCGTCAGCACTGTAGTGGCGATGGTCCCTGTGTGGCCACCGGCTTCGGTGCCCTGCGCGATGAGGACATCGACGCCGGCCTGGACCTGACGCCGCACGTGCTTGCCCTGACCCACCAACGCCGCGACCACCACATCTGCGCACCGGGCCTGTTCGACCAGGGAGGGCGGCGGCGTTCCCAATGCGTTGGCCACCAGGGCAATAGGATGGGTGAAGGCAACGTCCAGCAAGGCCTGCGCACCGTCTGGGTTCAGAGCAGCACTGATCCCGTCGGTGAACGTGGCGTCCACGTCCTCGACGAGCGCGGGAATCTGATACCTGGCCAGTAGGGAGTCCATGAAGCCACGATGCTCGTCGGGAATCTGTGCCCGCAGGCTGGCGACGAGGTCACTTGGGTCGCCCAAGGCCACTTTCTCGGGCACCAGCAGATCGATCCCGTAGGGCCGTCCGTCGACCTGCTCCTCAATCCAGGTCAGCTGCGCGTCCAACTGATCTGGGGTGTACGCCGTCGCCGCGAGCACACCGAGGCCGCCTGCCTTGGTCACCTCGGCGACTACCGCCGGTGATCGGTTGAACCCGACGATCGGGTGCTCGATTCCGACGAGATCGGTGAAAGCTGTGCGAAGTTTCATCTGTCCCAAGTCTTCGGTGAATGCTCTGGGCGAGAAAGCTATCTAACATCGTCTGCCCAATCATCCACAATACCGACGAGAATCGTCTTGTATTTACGGTTCAGGACCGGGGTACGGACCGGCCAAACGTACGGCCAGTAGTAGTGGGCAACTACAAGCAGAACAGAACGATCGTCACGGCCGAATCGCAGCACCCTTGAAACTGTGGTCGTTTCCACAAATCCATCGACTAAGATCGACCAGTAGCGTGCAAGCTTGCCCTCGCACGCACCTCACTCCCCGCCTTTGGAACCAGCTGATAACAGGCCCGGCGCACCTGGGTCCGGCAGGAGGTATGTTCGCATCAGAGGGTATCGGAGCGAGCTGACAAGCAGACGAGACTCATGTCCGGATGTGACCGTCGCACCGCTTCGATGGGAGGGCATGTGGCCGCGGAGAACACGCACATGGAAACCTACGAACACGACCGGATCGGCACGCGCCGAGTCATGATCGATGCTGCAGCACAAGTCCTCGTCCATGGAGGGCTGACCGACTTCAAGGTCGAGACCTTGCTCGAAATCGCGCAGGTGTCTAGTCGCACGTTCTATCGCGAGTTCGGCTCCAAGGACGGACTGCTTATAGCAGTTCTCGAACACGAGCTGATGCGGATCGCAGCCGAAATCGCCGATGGTCACGACTCCACAGCTCCGGTTGCTGATCGATTCTGGTCCTATATCGATGCTGTGATCGATGTAGGGCTCGATGCCGAGTACAGCAAGACCGCCGCGATTCTCTCGGAAGAGATCCGCCGACTCCGCACCCGGTTCGGATCGTCGATCGAGCGGTGCCGAGCGACCCTGGTGTCACCGCTCACCGAGATTTTGGCCCGCGGAGCCGCATCGGGTACCGCGACCGTCAGCGACCCGGCCGCCGATGCCCGTGTCGTCCTGTCCGTGATAGGTTCGGCAATCTTTGACGGACCGGAAGTAAGTCCCGAGGCGATACGGCCCTATCTGGCAACGGTTATCGTACCTTTTATCGGCCGGGCGTTCGGACTCTCGCCACCGGCCGCCGGACTCCAGTCGCTGTCCTCCCGATGATGCGCGACACACCCAGGGAACGGTTGACCTGTATGGGTTCAGGACATCTTTGACCGTTCGTCATCGGGACATGGTTGACGAGCAACCCGCGCCTGCGACGGTCTCGTGGTGGTCAATCCAGAGCTCCTTGAGTCGGATGCCGATGTTGAGGCTCGTGTCACTGTCGAGATCCGTCTGCGTGCCGTCACGAAAGTCATCGACGGCACGCCCGTAGGCGAAGTAGCCGAACGGTATGGCGTCACGCGGCAGACGGTCACCGCCTGGCGTAAACGCTATGAGGCCGGCAGCCTGGAAGCGTTGTCCTATCAGTCGCGTCGCCCACATTCCAGCCCGGGCCGCACCCCGATGTTGAAGCGTTGGTCTGCGAGATGCACAGCAAGCATTGACGCTGGGGAGCTCGACGTATCGCGCACGAACTGAAGCACGACATCGGTCAACAAGCGCCGTCGCGAACCACGATCCACCGCGTTCTGGTGCGCAATGGTCTGGTGAATAGTCAAGAGCAACAACATAAACGAGTCTACAAGCGGTGGGCACGCGAAGTGCCGATGCACCTGTGGAAACTCGACATCGTCGGCGGCGCCTTCTTGGTCAACGGCCGCGAGCACAAGATTCTCACCGCCATCGACGACCATTCTCGGTTCGTCGTCGCAGCCACCGTGTTGCCGGTGCCGTCCCGTCCTGCGGTGTGTGAGGCGTTCCTGGCCGCAATTGCCCGCTGGGGTGTGCCGTTGGAAGTCCTCACCGACAACGGCAAGCAGTTCACCGGCAAGTTCACCGAGCCGTTACCAGTCGAGGTTCTTTTCGAACGGATCTGCCGGGAGAACGGCATCACCACCCGCTTGACCAAGCGTCGCTCACCCACAACCACCGGCAAGATCGAGCGCTTTCACAACACGTTGCGACGCGAACTTCTCGACGAGACAGGCGCCTTCGAGTCCATCGAGGCCGCTCAGGCAGCCACCGACGAATGGGTGCACGCCTACAACACTGCGCGGCCCCACCAATCACTGGCCATGGCCACCCCGGCCAGCTTGTTCCGCAGCCGAGTCACTAATCCGGAACTACACCCGGCCAACGGCGTGGGCCGATCCAACGACCCGGCCAACCCCACTCCGCCAACGCCCACTGTCCGTACCGAGCCGCTACCCATCGAAATGGAGGTTCGTGTGCCACCATCGGGCGTCGTCGTATCGCCGGTCTGCAGCAGCTCTGGGTCGGCAAGAACTACGCCGAACTGACGGTGACGCTGTGGATCCACCTAACCAGCATCCACATCCTGCTCGCCGACGAGGTGATCAAGACCGTCCCATCGCGAGTGACCACCGCCGACCTCGAACGGCTATCACTGCGCGGAGTTCGCACCGGACGCCCCGACCCCGCGCAGCCCGCACCACCCACAGCCCGCTCCAATAAAAGACCGACGCCCATCGAATTGGAACGCACCGCAAACCGCAACGGCATCGTCATTGTCCGCGGCCATGAACTGGCGTTGGGGACTGGCATCGCCGGAACCCGGGTAACACTGCGATTCGACGTGGGCCTTGTCCCGCCTCGGCAGGAAACTTGCTACTCAAGACAGTGCCAAACCCATTCTTATCAATGAGTTCCAATCAATCAAAGGCGCCCGTCCTGTGACAACACCGCTGCCCGCACCACCACCGGCAGGACCCCAAAGTGTGCAACGGCACGTTCCCACAGATGGCGTCGTCATGGTCGCTGGACAGCGACGGCGAGTGGGCCGAACACACGCGGGCTCCATCGTCACAGTCGTAGTCGAAGACCATCACTTCCGCGTGCTCGACGGCATCAAGGAACTTTCTCTCCATGCGCGGACGTCGAGCAAACCCATCCGCGACTTCAACGCTCACCGCCCGCAGAAGCGGTAACCATGTCCCGGTTACATTTCGTCACCTATGTCCTGGGACCACACATATCCGCCTACACACTTCTCGCAGGTGCACATCTGGTGGCGCCAGGCGTAATTTCCGGTGGAGCGGTCAAGATCAACCCACCACGGTGCGACGCAAGTCCGTGGACTTACTCCTCCACGCACGGCAACACGACCCGCTGGCCCGCACGGGACATATGCCGGCGCGATCAGTCGCCAGTGGGGGCCCGATCCGATGCCTGAGCGGAGTCCCGCGACTCACTTCGGAGGTTTGAGTCGTTATCGGCCTCACGGTCAGGTCTAACTGGAGTGCTGCTGCGGTAGGCGTCGACGTCGGAGTCGCGGTCAGAAAGCGCCGTCGAGCCGATCTTCAAGTCAGTACTGTGCGGCAGCCGTGTGTCCGCAGTCTCATCGACCGGGCCGATCGTCGTATCTTCGCCAGACTTTCCAGCCGAAGCGGTGTGAGCGGGCTGTGCGGACGAAGCACCATCGACGATGTCTGTCACGCCTGGCAGCAGTCGTTCTCCGTCGAATTGCGGCTCGACGTCCGCCAATTCGTCTATCGCCGTCGATCGAGTTGACGTCGGAGCCGGTGCACCGCCAGCGCTGACGGCCGTGACCGGGGGTACTTCGCCGACTCCTGACACCAATTCGGCCCCCTCAGCATCCGACGAAGGCGCCGCAACGACGGAATTGTCTGTGGCCAGCCGCTCAGTAGTGGGGATGCGCGGCGCCGTCGGTAACGTTGCACTACCTGGGAGTGTTACCGGCGGCCCGCCCACGCCGTACGGGCCGGCTGGTTTCGTGCCGAACGGACGGCCCAACCCGATCTTTTGCAGGCCGTCATCAAGACCGGTGGGTAATGCCAAGGCAAAGTTCAGCGCCAGGGCCAATGGGTTGCCGATCGGCAGAAGCTCGGCCGATGCTGGTCTGCCGGGGCTGATAGTCCGATCAAATCCGGCTTCCACCAGGACGCGCAGAGGTGCGTCCAGCACTGCCAGCAGGGGCTCGGGAACGCCGATGAGCTGCAGCGGCCGTAGTAATGGAAGCACTCTTGCGGGAATCATGTAGTACGCGGTGTCGCCGAACTTGTCCTGTAGCACTGCATCAGCGGGACTAACCTGCCCGTACGTGGCGTGCCCGAAGTACAGGCCGAGCACGGCGTTGAGCAAGGCGAACGCGTTTAGCGGGCGATTCGGGAAGTCAGCGAAGCCGTCGTATTGGTGCACGTAGTCGTGCGTGGTGATCTGCCCCTCCGCTGCGCCAGCCGTCTGGGTGGGTGTAGGGATCGCTTCAGCGACTGTGCCGCCGATGCCCCCTAAGCCAAGGAATGCCAACCGTGTTGAAAACCCGCCATTGGGTCGGTTGGAGTTGCCAATCATCACGAAGGTGGGCGTCGGCACGGTCGTGCCCGCGGCAGGCTCGGTGTATTGGGCGTTGAAATCGCGTTTATACACCGCCAGAACGCGCGCACCTTGGGAGTACCCGAATACTACCGCTGACGGGTCACCTTGCGCCGCAATTTCGGCCTTGAGAGCGGCTACACCCTGTTGCACTGATGTGTTGTCGGTGAACGATGCGGGATAGTCCACCTGCAGAAGAGGATTCGTCGGAGGCGTGCCCCCTTGGGCGGCGGTAATGTACGGAGTGGACACCTGCACGAGTTGCTCGCCGACGAAGGTAAAGGCCGGTATGCCGAAATTCGTCGGTGGAATCAAGTAAGTGGCCATCAAGCCAACGCGCGGTGGTACGAGGGAACGCACCGACGGGAGGTCCGCAGGACCAACGGTCGGATACAGGGCGGCCACTGCCAGAACCGCAGCAGTCAAGGCTGTTCGGCCGCCGTGGGCACGGCGGCGCACTGGCACGTTGCTGCGACGGTCAGTAGCCGACCACTCACATTCGCGAGTTGCCGAGCCGCCGTAAGGGACCGCTTGTTCGATAAACCTGTTCATTCGAGCACCCTTCCTTGCGCAGTCAAAGCCGCGCGACCATCAAATGCGACTAGGTCGCGAGGGACAACGAAGGCGCATCGGCGCCCGCCTGAGTTTGATCAATCCCGCAACGCTGAGAGCGCCGTCACAAACATACAGCTATGTCTGTTCCGGTGTCCAGTACCATCGAGCGGTGACGACGAACTGCCAGTGGGCGGATCCATGGCACGGGTGACCCGCAACGATTTTTTCGAAGCAGCCCTGAAAACGCTTCGAGAGCAGGACTTCCTTGCCGTCTCCGCGGTCGGTCTTTGCCGTGACCTCGATGTGACGCGTGGATCGTTTTATCACCACTTCGAATCTCTCGATGACTTCGTCGCGGCTTTGATGACGTACTGGCGAGAGACGTACACGGAAGCTTTATTTGCTCAAATGGGCGGACTCCAAGATCAATTGAGTGATCAACTTCGGCGGAATGTTCACATGGCGGCTCAGTTACCACATAAGGCGGAGGCCGCTTTGAGAGCGTGGGCGACGGTGAACTGCGACGTACAGAAGACGCTAAACCAGGTTGACGAAATGCGCCGATCGACGCTCGTCGATGTGCTGTTGCGGTACGGAATATCCGATGTTATCGCTACCCGTTATGCGTGCGTATCCATGGCCGCCATTGTTGGCGCTCAGATGGTCGAGGATTCGCTGACCGAGGATCGTCTCAATGAAATCTTGCATGGACTTCATCACTATCTCATGGCCGAGTACAAAGCCAGCGTCGAAAGTAGAACGGCAGGGCCTCGTCGAAGTATGCGAGGCGGATAACCATACACGGCGTTGGATTCGCAGGTTCCGGCACCAACTCGCAGCCCTGCAGGCTTCTCCCACCGTCCTGTTCACTGTAAATGGGAGACGTACGCATCGATATTCGCGATCAGAACGAAGAACTCCACCTTTAATCTTCCGCGCGAGGTACTGCCGGGATGCCGAAATAGGGCACCACGGCCACCCGGCAGTCAGGTTTGAGCGCTGCGTCCAACGCGTCGCGCTGACGATCTCTGGGAACGTATGGCAGCATCGCGGCGCCGAGTTCTCCTCGACACTACTTCACCGAGAGGCTCGAGAAGGATGACGTCGGCGCCGAGGTGGGCGAGAGAACGACCGGCGACACCAGCAATCCGTTGGTGTTCTCATTGGTGCCGCTTGCCAGGGCGACCTGGAGTCGCAGAAATACACCGGCGCACCCAACTTCTCCGCGGTCGCAAGGTGGCGGGCCATCTCGGTGCCCTGATCCCACGTGATCGACCGCATCAACGTGGCCGGCAAATCCTGCATCCGGGCCACTAGTGCGATGTGCAAGGAGTCTGCATCGCACCGGCGCAGATGTACCAACCGCAGCATCCGAGTTTGGCGCTCGACGAGCGTGGAGATCGCCGAGAGGTGGTTGTTGCCGATGATGAGATCACCCTCCGTAAGACTGAAGGCGGCCCAGGAGAGCCGGGTGTGGCTGAGATCGCCTTGCGGTGTTGTCGCTTACTAGGAATGTTCGCCCGGCTCTTCGGGGTGCCCTGGCTGCTAATTGAGATCTGCGCTCGGTCGCTTAGTTACGGATGCGTCAGCGGGGTGTTCCACGGGCCGCTGTTGGCAACCGATTCGACGGACGGAGCAGCGTGGCGACTCAACGAGACAGGGCCTGGGTAGGTATCGATGTCGGCAAAACCCATCACTGGGCATGCGTCGTCGATGCCGAGGGTAAGAAGTTGTTGTCGACGAAGGTCGCCAATGACGAGGACGCCATCACGGCGTTGATTGCTAACGCTTCTTCGCAAGCGATACAACTCGTTTGGGCCGTCGATACCATTGGATCGCCTTCAGCGCTGCTACTGGCTCTGCTGGCTCGAGCCGATGAGACGGTGCGATATGCATCCGGGCGAGTCGTCGCGGCGATGAGCGCGGCCTACTCCGGAGAAGGCAAGACAGACGCCAAAGACGCCTACGCCATCGCCGAGACTGCTCGTCTGCGCCGGGATCTGTCGGTCATCGACACCGACACCGATCTGGTGTGCAACCTCGCAGTGCTCACCGGGCACAGGGTGGATCTGATCGCCGATCGAGTGCGCATGATCAACCGGCTACGCGACCTGATGACTAGTGTCTTCCCCAGCTTGGAGCGGGCCTTTGACTACTCCTCCCATAAGGGAGCGTTGGTGCTGCTCACCGGCTACGCCACTCCCGACCGGATCCGCCGCACGGGACCGGCCCGGCTGACTGACTGGCTGCGCAATCGTCACGTGCGCGGCTCAGCGGACGTGGCCGCTCGCGCGGTCGCAGCGGCTAAGGCGCAAACAGTGGCGCTGCCCGGACAAGACATCAGTGCCGGCATTGTGACCGAGCTGGCCACCGCAATCCTGCGCCTAGACGATCGACTCAAGGCTCTTGATTCCCAGATCGAGGCCACCTTCACCGAGCATCCGAAGGCGGCGGTCATTCGGTCGATGCCCGGTTTCGGCCCGTTTCTCGGAGCAGCGTTGTTAGTCGGGGCCAATGACTTACGTGGCTTTCCCAGTGCCGGGCACCTCGCCGCCGCCGCAGGTCTTGTGCCCGTCCCCAACGACTCCGGCCGGCGCACCGGCAATCTGCACCGGCCGTTGCGCTACAGCCGATCGCTGCGCCACGTGTTCTACCTCTCCGCGCAGACCAGCATGATGCGGGCCGGGCCCAACCGCGACTACTACCTGAAGAAGCGTGCGCATGGCGCTACCCACAGCCAGGCCGTGATCGCCCTCGCACGGCGCCGCATCGACGTCCTCAAGGCACTACTACGCGAGAACCGAACCTGGAGCCCAGCGCCCCCAACCATGATTCAGGCGGCTTGACAACACCATTGAGATTCCCAATGGCCCTCTTCAGAACGGTCGGTCGGAGGGAATGGCCGGTCGTGGATGCTGAGCATCGGCTGCTGAAACCTTGGGCGGCGCCGCTGCTGGTGCTGGTGGTGGGCGCCGCGATGATCGCGACCAGTGCGCAGCGGTGAGCGTCGGTGAGGCGCCAACGGAGTAGGTCGCAGGAAGGGTGAATTCGGTTGATAGACAGCTTAATAAATGCTCTCGGCGCATAGCCACATGGAGCGATCTCCGACGAACTTCTTTTGCAGGTGTCTGCTAATTTGCTGCGGACTCCGCCGCTGACGAAGCAGTTCCGTGACCTCTGCGCCGAGCGGCATTGGTGTCGACTCGTCGGCGGCGTCGTGCCCGCCGCGCGGTGGCACGCCGATCAGCGTCGAAGGGCTGATACCGACGGCCGGCTCGGCAGTTGCGGCGAAGCTCGCGCCACACAGAGGATCCGCTGTCGGTTACGTTCGGCATCTTTGCTCAACACTCGTTGACTCTCGTCAATGACCATCTCCAAGTAGCGGAGGAATTATGAGATTCAACCTCATCGCCTTGACGACATCGCACGTCTCGACCGTGTGGATCGTCCCCGAGTTACGGAATCGATCCTAGACACCGATGGCTCGATAGTCCGAAGCCCGACGAAATGACTGCTTCGGCCAAGGTACGTACTACTCGAAGCAGTGGGTACGAGCAGCCACTCCGAACACTTCAGGGCGAACCGCTTCAGTGCGTCCAATGACCAAAAATAGCACTGCAGAATCGATTTCGTGTTCCCAATGCTGAATGACGACTGATATGCCACGAACCGAAAGCATATGCGCCGGTACATCGCAGCGTAAAAGCCCCTGCAATCCGTGCGAGACCGGGAGGTTATCCTCTATCCGCGAGTTAGCAGGCAGGGCAACCACAGAGCACCGCGGTGACGACCACTAGTTGCATCGCCACCACATCCGAAACCAACATCTGATGCGATTTTCGGCCACTGCGCCGCGATTTGAGAACCTTCAGGCCTCCTGACAACAACACGTCTCCAGTATTCGCAAATGCTTTGGTCGCCGAGTGGCCCAAAGGCGACTCCGAGGAACGGGAGAGACCGAAGAGATCTCCCGGAAGGAGAGTGCAAGTAACCGTCCGGATGTTCTCCGCCTGTCCGCCCCAGAGGTGAGCCCCTCGAAATCGCTCCATCCCGGAAGCTCTCTAGTCCGGCCAGCAAAGAGGAATTTTCGGGAGCTGGCGGCTAGCGTCGAGTACCCTAATCACATCGCTGAGGCTCGAATCGGAAGAACGCGGCCGGAGATCGATGATGCTGAGATGGTTGGCCGACCTGGTCGCTATGGAGACGGCTGTGTGCGAGTGCGGCTGCCCGCGCAACGCGCACCACCGAGGCAGCTGCACTCTGTGTAAATGCCAGCGTTTCCGGCGCTGGCTGTAGTTACGCTGTGCACCCATGGGTATCTCTAATCAACAGCCCCGTGGGGACGGTTAGCGCTGCACCGATATCAGTCGACTGTGAAGTGCAGCTTTCGCGCCGAAATTGCGACTGGCGCGTGGAGCAGCTCTAACCCAACCGATTGAGTTTGCCGTGGGCGCGCCGACAGCGCCGGTGGTTGGTCCACTCGGCCCGAGACACGATCGCTTGGCGCAGGCGCCGTGGGTGGACGCAGCCCATCGCGGTGAGCTGCTCGGGAAGATCTTCGGTTCCTACTTCGCCCTAATACATGAACTGTTCCCGCGACGGACCGATACTCCCCCGTCACCTTGCCGCAGCGCTGCGCTGAATGATTCGCCGCGCTAGCCATCCTCCTACGTCGACGACCAGGAGCCACAGACCAGGGCGCTTGTTGAGGTGCAGCCGAGGGCACGGCGAGCAGCGCGAGGCCCACCCATAACCAGGTTGTTCTTCCCTCGTCTTCCCACCGGCCAGCTCCAAGCTCACCCGCGTTCCCGAAGAGACCGACCTGGCTGTTATCAGCTGCCTGTCAGCTCCGGTCGAAAAGTGAGCAGGTAGTTCCGGTCGAAAAGTGAGCACTTCACCTTTCGATTGGAGAGTGATCACTGTGGAGGATTGGGCGGAGATTCGCCGGCTGCATCGGTCGGAGAAGCTGTCGCAGGCTGCGATCGCGCGGCGGCTGTCCTTATCGCGAAACACCGTGGCCAGGGCGCTGGCCGCCGATGCGCCACCTCGGTATGAGCGGGCACCGGTCACGACCTCGGGGTGGGCGCAGGTTGAACCGTTGGTGCGGGCGCTGCTGACCGATCACCCGACGATGGCCGCCACGGTGCTCGCTGAGCGGGTGCGCTGGGCTGGTGGGCATTCCTGGTTCGCCGAGCGTGTGGCCCGGATCCGCCCGGATTACGTGCCGGTGGATCCGTGCGATCGGTTGGTGCATCTGCCCGGCGAGCAGGTGCAGTGCGATCTGTGGCTGCCCGGCCACGTGGTGCCTGATCACCACGGGGTGTTGCGGTCGTTTCCGGTGCTGGTGATGGTTGCGGCCTGCTCGAGGTTCATCGCGGCGATGATGATCCCGTCGAAGGTGACCGGGGATCTGCTGGCTGGGATGTGGCTGCTGCTCTCCGAATGCATCGGAGGTGTGCCGCGGACCTTGTTGTGGGATAACGAGGCCGGGATCGGTCAACGCGGGCGCTTGGCCCAGGGCGTGACCGGGTTCTGCGGCGTCCTCGGGACTCGGCTGATCCAGGCCCGGCCCTACGATCCGGAAACCAAGGGCGTCGTGGAGCGGGCCAACCAGTATCTGGAAACCTCGTTTCTGCCCGGGCGCACCTTCGCTTCGGCAGCGGACTTCAACACCCAGCTGGTGCTTTGGCTGACCGGCAAAGCCAATCAGCGTCGCCATGCCGGCACCCACGACGTGCCCGCCCAGGCGTTGGTGGTGGATCGGGCCGCGATGGCCGAGTTGCCGCCGGTGGCCCCAGTGGTCGGCACGACGGTGACCACACTGTTGGGCCGGGACTACTACGTGAACTCCGGCGGCAACGCCTACTCGGTGCACCCGGAGATGATCGGACGGATGATCACCATGCACGCCGGCCTGGACCGGATCACGGTGCATTGTGGGGATCGTCTGGCCGCCGATCACGAACGGCTCTGGGGCACAGCCGGATTAGTCACCGACCCGACCCACGTGGCGGCTGCGGCGGTGTTGCGGGAGCAGTACCGCACCCGACCCACCGACGGGCGCCATCTCGAGGTTGATGTCGAGGTAGCCGATCTGAGCGCCTACGACGCGGTGTTCGGGACCGGGGAGGTCGCCTGATGCCCGCCACCAAACGCACCACGTCGGCTCCAGGTGAGGCCGACAAACTCATCGCTCATCAAGCCCGGCTGCTGAAGGCGCCACGGATCGCGGCGCACTACCAGCGGCTGGCCGAACAGGGCCGGGCCGCGAACTGGTCGTTGGAGGACTACCTCGCAGCGGTCCTGGCAGTGGAGTCCAATGCACGCGCTGAATCCGGTGCCCGCCAACGTATCCGGTATGCCGGATTCCCTGCGATCAAGACGATCACCGATTTCGACTTCACCGCCCAACCCGCCGTGGACCGCGCTCAGATCGCCCGCTTAGAGGCCGGGGGGTGGCTGGCCGAGGCCCGCAACATCGTGCTGCTCGGCCCGCCAGGCACCGGCAAAACACACCTGGCCACAGCGCTGGCGATCGCGGCAGCGCACGCCGGGCACCGGGTCGCGTTCGCCCCGGCCACCGGTTGGATCACCCGCCTGGCTGAAGCCCATGCCACCAATCGTCTCGATGCCGAACTGCGCAAGATCTCCCGTTATGGGCTGATCGTGATCGACGAGGTCGGCTACATCCCGTTCGACACCGAAGCGGCCAACCTGTTCTTCCAGCTGGTCTCCACCCGATACGAGAAATCCTCGATAATCTTGACCTCCAACCTGCCGTTCTCCAGGTGGGGCCAGGTCTTCGGTGAAGCCACCATCGCCTCGGCGATGATCGACCGGATCGTGCACCACGCCGACGTCATCGCCCTCAAAGGGGCCAGCTACCGCATCAAACACACCGCGATCGACACACTGCCCTCCGTCGAAGCCGACCGTGAGGCAGACTCAACCCCGTAAACCTGCTCACTTTTCAACCGGAGCAGGCTGCTCAGGATTCAACCGGAGCTGACACTGCCTCGGGGGTCAACTCCACCACCGTCGCGCCAACTGCCAGACAACCCAGACAGCGAGCTGCCGGCAGAAGCCGCCATTGCTCGCGTTTTCAGGCCACCGCGTCGCGATTTCAGGACTCTCAGCTTTTATGGCAGCGATTACCGTCGTCGGTATGCCAGTGTGACTCCACTCACCGTCTGGACACGCGGGCGGCTCCAACTATCGGCAAAGGCGAAACCATTACCAGACGTACAGGGCATGTGACCGTCCGATGATTTCGCGAACATTCGCCCCTGGTAATCAGAAACGGCGCCTGCCGGGGGCACGAAGAGCCGAGCTTCGCCAGAGCGGCGTTCTCGACTCTTCCAAAGCAAGTGAAGACCTGCGCAGAGCAGGAGACACGCAGACAACTCGCTGGCGAGAACGTGCCGTGCGGTCCTGCAACAACTCAAAGCTCGTGGTGAACACGCGAGTACAGCAAGAGACGGAGCATTCATGAGCATAGACGAACAAGGCGCACCAGGCGCGGCCGCGGAAGTGGATCGCCGGTCCGCGTATCCGGCCGAGTGGGCGGTAGAATTCAAACCGTCTGCTCCGCTCCCGGAGGGCTACAAAGCAGGAAGCGAGACACGACGGCTGCCGGCGGGTTCCGTTCTTCTCGAGGGACACAAGCCATTGCCTTGCGACGTGGTGTGGGAGCAGGACGTCCCCATCACGCTGCGCGACGGCATCGTGATCTATACCGACGTACTGCGACCGGCGGATCAAGACAAGGATCTGCCGGCTATCGTCAGCTGGAGCTCGTACGGGAAGTCATTGCCCACGCCACCACCCAGTGGAGTATCACCTGACAATTTCTCTGGTCTGGGCAAATTCGAGGGAGCCGACGGCGCGTTCTGGTTGGAAAAGGGCTATGCACTCGTAAATCCCGACGTTCGAGGCGCTGGCAAATCCGGTGGGAACATCCACTACTGGGGATCCGTGGATTCCCACGATGGCTACGACGTAATCGAATGGGCCGCCGAGCAGGCTTGGAGCAACGGAAAGGTAGCGCTTTACGGTGCTTCCTGGCTGGCGATGTCACAGTGGGGCATTGCTGCGACAAGGCCCCCTCACCTCGCCGCAATCGCGCCCTGGAACGGCATATACGACATCTATCGCACGCACATGGTGTGGGGAGGTATCCCGGACCCCGGATTCTTCGATTTCATCAACGGGATCCTTCCCGGTGAGTCGAGTTCCACAGAACAAATCGGGGCCATGAGCGTTCGAGAGCCGTTGATTAACGCGTATTGGGAGGATAAAACCCCCGACCTCTCTGAGGTCAACGTCCCCGCCTACGTTGTGGTAGACGGTGTAACCGGGCTGCACTCCATGGGCGGACCAGAGGCATTTCGAAGGTTGGGTTCGAATCAGAAATGGTTGAGAATTAACAACACTCAGGAATGGACGGACCAGTACACCGATCTGTACCAGAACGACGTACTGCAGTTCTTTGATCGTTACCTCAAGAACATCGAGAATGGATGGGAGCAGACCCCGCGGGTGCGGGCGTGCATCCTCAACGCCGGCGGTGAGGACTTCGTCGACGTACCGTACACGCAGTGGCCTGTAGCTGAGACGCGTTACGAGACATTGTATTTGGATGCCGAAAGCGGATCGCTTTCGACGACGGCTCCGACGGAAGTCGCTTCAGTTGAATATCCCGGTGTGGATGGATCGACCGAATTCATTATCAAATTCGAGAAAGACACAACATTTTTCGGCTACATATCCGTCCGGTTGTGGGTGGAAGCGCAAGGCGCCGACGACCTCGACCTATTCGTCCTCCTCGAGAAGCTCGACGCTGACGGCAACCTCCTGGCCCCGCACCAGGACATTGCTGACACATATCCCGTTTCGCCCCCCGGCGCACCCGGACGGCTTCGGGTCTCGCTTCGTGAACCGGATGACGAATTGTCGACCGATTTCCTTCCGGTACACGCGTTCCGCCAGCCCAGAAAACTGAGCCCCGAAGAAATTGTTCCAGTCGACATCGGACTGACACCTCGCGGCTACTTCTTTGCAGCTGGACAGCAGCTACGGCTCACCGTTGCTGGATGGAACGTACGCGGTACGGGTGTGGATGTTCACGGCCCGACAAACCCGCTTGTACTCGGGGGGCGCATCGCGGCGGCGGACCCTCGTGCTGAGAACGAAGGAACACACGTTATCCACACTGGTCCAGAACGCCTTTCGTACCTACGGATACCAGTTGTGGACAACCCCCACTGACACCCGCGGTCCGCGGACTACCTGCTGGTAGTCCGCGGACCAAAGGCTGAAACGTCGTGACCGATCATCGACCGATTCCAGGCTCCGGATCGATCAGTGAAACACCCAGCAGATCCTGCCGCATCACGAACACCTTTCAACCAGTCCGGACAGGTGCCGGCTTTCATTCGGCGACGTCGGTGCACCGCTGCGGGCACGCTATCAACGGCGTACTTCGAGGGCTCGTATTCACCATTCGGAGAGGCTAACCACGCGGAACCAGTAGTTGACCGGTATCGCCTGATGGTCAGGGGCTGCGGCGGCAGTATCGTTTGACCAGCGGACTCGGAGCGCACACTGATTTCGGCGCGGGACCAAGCAGACATCGTCACCTCCTGAGCGCCCGTCGACAGCGACGCTGAGGGCACGATCGAGATTGTTCTCCGGTGTGCTTCTCGCGGTCGAACTTTCGTATCCGATGCGAACGTCGTTGGCGCAGTGTGCGCTATACCGGATCTAGTGAGTGCATACGACGACCTCGTCGTTCATGCCCCTGTCGGCCCGCCCGCGGGCAGGCCGTCAGCGTGGCCGCAGACCTCCTACGTGCGGGCCGCAACATCGGCGATCCCTGTGCGCGACGTGCGGCATCGGTTCTATCGCCGCTGTCCGCGACAGTTCTCATCGTTGTCTAGATCGGCTGGAATCCCGAGATCAACCACCGGCCGTCAACTTCGTCGAGTGTCACCTTTATTGTCGAAGCGGTCTCCGTGGGAGCGTCGTCGCCCACTTCCGTGGTTTGATTGACGAATATCATTGCCACGGCTTGTTTTTCATTGGCATACACAGACGCCGATGCCGGTATGGTGGCGGTCGCGGAGATTTGCTTCTCTATCGCCCCTGGAATGACGACATCGTTGATGAGTGAGCTGTAGGAGTCGCGGAAAGTGCCGGTGAGGCGGTCGCGGGCCGCCCCGAGATCCTGTTCCACCGAACCGGGCCGATAAGACAGCAGTGCTACGGCGCCGTCCTTCGCCGCCAGCAAAGACGCGGCGCCTGCTTCCTCCGCGCTGCGCATCGACGCGTCACGCCATTTGAGGTATCCCGCACCCAGGGCGAGCATCAAGGCCACCGCGGGCAGAAGTCCGAACGCTACGGCGCTTTCCCCATCGAAACGACGCTTGGCACCGACTTGGGGACTTGAATTGTCAGTCGCTTGGGCGCCGCCGCCGAACGGATCGCTCCAGCGAGACCCCTCACCGGGCTCGGGGCCGGCAGCCGCCTCACCGTCTTCGATGCCCGAATCTGCCTTATCTGCAGTGCCTTCCGGGTTGATGGCCATACTTCCCTCACCTTCCGTCATAGTCTCGGCGCGCGGGCGTGTCATGGCACGAACTCGACCTTGGACACCTTCGCTTGGTCGCCCACCTTCTCGACACCGATCCGCATCCGCCAAAGGCGTGGATTCTGTTCCGGCTGATTAGCGAGAACGGTCTGCACACCGACAGCAACAAGCACCTGGGCCGCACCGTCGCTCACGGATTCCAGAGCTGCTTCGGTGACCTTACCTACGGACTTTGACTGCGATTGTTTGACTACATCGACAAATGGTTGCGCTCGTGTGGAGAATTCGTCGTAGAAAGCTCCTGTCGCGTTGTTAAGGATGCGCTCGACGTCCTCGTCAGCATGCTGCCAGTCGATCGTCGTCAAATCGAGGGCGGTTTGGCGACCCGCCTGCAGAAACTCGGCGCGCTGTTCGGCGGCTCGCTCCAACTGGTGGGATCTTAAGCCCAGCCAGCCGGTCAGGCTGGCGAGTGCAAGGACAATCACCGAGCCGACGACTAGTGCGAGCTTCGCCGGCGACCTCCGCGGCGTAGCGGTAACGGTGTCTTCGGAGTCATCGCCTATTCGTGAGGTGTCGGAGTCACCCTCGCCCTCGTTGCTATCCGAGGTGGTTGCCGGAATGAATTCTGCCTCAGGACAATCGGAGTTCATAGCGGTCACAATCAAGGTCCCTTCGGCGGTGTCAACATGTCCTGCCAGGTCGACGGACCGCCGCCAGGCGCAAGATTAGACTGGGTGTAAGGCTTCCCGTCCGGTCCGATGTAAATCCCAGTGGCGGGGTCGTATATCGCTGCCGCGATCGGCGGCGCGGCACCGGCCGGCAAAGGCAGCGGATCCGCTGGCGGTTGCGCTACTCCTGGCGTCCCGGTGCGGGGCTGCGGAACGGATTGACCGGAGAGCGTCGCATTGGGATCACCCTTCCAGTTGTAGCCGTCGTTGAGCGGAACATAGTTCTCGTCGCTTTCGCACATGGCCGCCGTCGGTGCCCGCTTCCCGGGTTTCGATGCGCACGGGATGTTGCGTGCCCCGCGCACCGCCAACGCCGAGTCCTGCGGAACCCGGCAGTACACATCCCCGTCCGGGGGCTCCGGAAAGTCGACGTCGGCGGCCTGTCGTTGTTGCTGCGCCGGCATGAAGCCGGTGGTGCACGGCGGTGGCAGGTTGAGGTTCAGGTTGAACGAAAGGTAGAGACCCCGATAATCCTGCTTGGTGTCGCGATCGGCCAGGCTGGCGCCTTGAACGACTTGGATGCCCTGCGGCACCAGGACGAGCAGCTGTTCGATGTTGGGCTGATAGGTGATGGCGACGTCGGCCAGGCTAACAAGATTCGTCAGGAGCACGGGCAACGTCGGCTGAAGCCGATCCAGCAGTTGACGCGTTTCGTCCGCCGCGCCCGGACCGTCCCGAAGAATGCCGCGAACACCGGAATCTTGGGTCTCGAGCTCACCGGTCACCTGCGCAATGTTTGCCGCCCACTGTTGAATCGAATCGGAGGAATCGATCTGGGTCTCGAGAACTGGTTTCGACCGGTCGATCAGCGAGGTAATAGAATCGAGGTTGGCACGAGCATCGACGGCGATCCTGGTGGTGCCCTTGACTATTCGAGACAGCTCAGGCCCCAGACCGCCGAAAGCAGTATAGGCCTCGTTGATCGCCGTCCTGAGGTTGTCGTTCGGGATCGCCTGTAGGCCCCGGTTTGTAGCAGTCAGCAGCTTGTTTATGTCGGGCGGAATCGATACGCGTTCCTGCGGGATGACATCCTGATCCTTCAGCGCTGGACCGTCGCCACTGTGCGGTAGGAGTTCGACGTACTGTTCTCCCACGGCGTTCTGACTGTGGACCTGCGCTTGCAAGTCGGCAGGAACTCGTACATCGGAGTTCAACGACATGACTGCGTCGACCCCCGCCGGGGTCAAGCGGACGTCATCGACGCGGCCGATTTGGGTGCCGCGATAGTTCACGGCCGCGTTCTGGTAGAGACCCGCGGACGCGGGCAGGCTTATCGTGACACGGTATTCGCCGACGCCGAAGAACCTACTGGGTACGTGGAGGATATCCACCACCATGAGCCCGCCGGCGACCACGGCTATGACCGCGAAGATCATTAACTGACGCCATACGCGTTTGTCGAGATGCATTTCTACGGCCCCTGATCGAACTTGTACGGTGCGAGCAGCGGGTTCACAGCGGTATACGGGCTCGGGAGCTGCCCGATTGTGCGGCCCCACTGCATTTCCAAATTCGTGAGCTTCCCCTCGAACCGGGTCCCGGTCAGGAACGACGCGTCGAGTCTGCTCAGCGTCAGATCTACAACGATGGTGATGTTGGCGTAATCACCCCGGAACCATTTGCTCAGCGTCTCCTTCGGGAAGGGAAACGTCGTGATCAAACCAAGGGACCGTGTCAGAGCCGGCCCGGCGTCGGCCAGCGATTGCAAGACCGGCCCCAGGTCCTTCAGCTCCTGCACCAGTGGCCTCTTCGTCTGGTTCACCGAGTCGGCCGCCAACGCACTGAATTTTCCCAGTTGATCGATCGCCTCGATGAGGTGGTCTCGTTCGTCGTTGAGCACCTTCAACGCGGCGGGAATGGTATCCAGCGCCTTATCCACGATCGGCTTCTGACGCGCGAACTTTTCCACCAGTCGATTGAGGCTGTCCGTTGCGGCGATGATGTCTTCGGTCTGATCGTCGAGTCGGCCGATGAAGATATCGAGCTGCGTGATGAGACTCCGCAGTTGATCTGCGCGGCCGTTACCGAATGCGGTACTCAAGGCAGTGGTGATGTCCTGGAGCTGGCCGACACCGCCGCCGTTCAGGAGTAGCGACGCAGCAGCGAGGGTCTGCTCCGTGGTCGGATAGTCGGCGCCGGCGGACAGAGGGATGAGTGACCCCTGATGTAGTCGCCCGGTAGGCACAGCATCGCTGGGCGGAGCGAGTTCGATGTGCAGTGACCCCAGCAGACTGGTTTGCCCGATCTTCACGGTCGAATTCGCCGGAAGATCGACGTCACCGTTGAGTCTCAGAGTCAGCAGTGCATGCCAGTCCTGGCGCCGAATCTCGGTGACTGTGCCCACATTCACGTCGCCAACTCGAACGCGGGAGTTGGGGGCAATGTTGCTGACGTCGGGTAGTTGCGCCTGGATGGTGAATGCGCCGGAACCTTTTCCCTGGGTTCCGGGGAGCGGCAGCGAGTTGAGACCTTGCCAACTGCAGCCAGACAGTGCCACCGTCAATACGATCGCGACTAATGCGGTGAGCCCGCGGCGTCCGTGCATCAGGAACCTCCCCCGGGCGGCGTCATCAAGCCCGCCAATCCGGCGCTCGGTTCGGTAGTCCGGCTCGACTGGGCACCATCCGCCGGCACGACCGGCATCGGCGCTTCGGCAGCCAATGGTCCGGACCCTGCAGTCGCCGGCGGCGGCGTAGCGGAACTGGGCAGTGGCGGAACGAAGTCGGGCCGCATCCAGTCCTCGCTGTAGGTGAGTTCATTGGGCCGCGCTGTGGCTCCGACGAAGGGATTGATGCCCAGTGGCAGGAAGTTCATTTGCCGATTCTTGACGATGGGAGCGAGGTACTGCACACATAACTTCGACGACTCTTCGGCGTCGAGTCGTGAAGCCGCCTGTATCGCGCCACATAGAAACGAAATCGGGTTAGCGAAATTGTTGGCTGCCAGGATGCCCGAGGCTGTGCCTTGAGCCGGTTGGTAGATGTTGACGAAGTTCTGCAGGCCGTTCGGGCCGACGTGCAACACCTGTTTGATGTCGCCGAGGCTGTCTGTCAGCGCTTCTGACAGCGAGGTGAGCTTGTCCGACGTTGTTCCCAGCGCCTCGCGGTTCTCCATGACGAACGACTGCACGTCGCCGATGACCGCGCTGAAATTCTGCACGGCGTCGGAGACTTCCTGCGGATCGTCGGCGAGCAGTCCCGACACTGACGCGAGATTCTGATTCAGTTGGCGGATCAGGTCGGTACTGCCTTGCAACGCGGATACCAAGGTGTTGAGGTTCTTCAGCGTGGTGAAGGTATCGCCGCTGTGGTCACCCAATGCGGACACCGTCTCCGACAGCTTGAGAATGGCGTCGCGGATGGCAGGACCCTGACCGCGTAGGTTGTCGGCGGTAGTGTTGATGACTCCGCCCAACGTGCTGACTCCGCCTGGCTCGGTGGGCTGCAGTGTGTCGGTGAGCCGCTGGAGTTGTTCGCGGAAGTCGTCGAACTCCATCGGGACGGCAGTGCGGCTCTCAGGGATTACCGCGCCGTCCTGCAGAGCTGCACCATCGACATACGGCGGCGTCAGCTGAATGGCACGCGCGCTCACCAGGGTTGGCGACAGAACGGCTGCGGTGGCGTCTGCGGGCACTTTATACCGGTCGTCGAGCCAGAAGCTGATTCTGACCCTCGTCGGTTCGGGCTCTATGGCGGTGATCGTGCCGACGTTGAAACCACGGATACGGACGTCATCTCCGACGAACACACCGTTGCTGTTCGCGAAGTACGCCACTACGTTGGTGCGACTAACCGTTGTGGCACTGGTGAATACCAGATATCCCGCTCCGAGGATGGCTGCGGTCATGACCGCAACCAAACCAAATCTCAATGTGCTTCTGGAGTTCACGGGCTGCCTTCCGCCGGCGATGACGAATTCGGACCCGCAGGCGGCTCGTTCTGTGCCGGTACGTAGACCGTGTTGGGCTCAGTCACGTTCTGTCCCTCCGGTGCCGGGATGGGCGGACCGGGAGGAGGCCCGCCGGGTGCCGGTGCGGGCGGCGGTTCACGGTAGGGGTAACAACCTGTCGGGCCGGGTAGCGGCAACCCGGGCGGGCCGCATCCCTCGTCACCGAGATTTCCGGTGATGGCGTCGGGCAGAGTGAGTCTGGGCTCGCCGCCCTGTCCGGTTCGCGGATAGGGAACCGGGAGCGCGGGTGTGCCGGGCTGTCCTGTCGGAGGGTCGACCCGTTCGGAGGGGGACAGCACGTTGGGATCAAGACCGAGATCCGAAAACGCCGCATCAACGAACGGTTGCACGAATTGTCCGGGCAGCAGGTTGGACAGGTAGGCCTTGAAGAAAGGGCCGGATGCCACTGATTCACCTAGAGATAGTGCGTACTTCGCGAATCCCTTGAGGACAGATTGAACTTCCGCCTGACGGTTGTCGACCGTCGCCAGCACACCGTTGAGCTTGTCGAGCGTCGGCTTCAGTGTCGCCCGATTCTCGTCGATGAATCCCTTCAGTTGCGACGCAAACGCCGACAGATCGCCCGAGAGCCGGTCCAGAGACTCACTTTGAGTCCGCAATTGGGCCAGCAAGCCGTTGGTGTCGCGGATCAGCTCCACTATTCGGTCAGAACGCTGAGCCAGCACAGTCGTCGCCTTACTGGCGTTGGTGAGCAGCTGCCGCAGTTCGGCGTCACGCTTGTTGATGGTTTCGGAGAATCGAGCGACGCCATCCACGGCGAGCTTGAGTTGTGGCGGCGTCTCGCGCAACGTGTCCGACAGCGTCGCCAGCGAATCCGAGAGTTGGGTGGTGTTGAGCCCGCTGATGGTCGCGGTGAGATCGCCGATGGCATCCGGCAATTGATACGGGGATGCTGTCCGGTCCAAGGGAACGGTGTCGGTCAGACGACCCTCGCCGCGCGGCGTTACCTCCAACACCTTGTTGCCCAACAAGCCTGTCGTCTTGATAGCCGCTTCGGTGCGCTCTCCAAGGCGGATGTCGGCGGACACCGTGAACTCGACGAGAACACCCTGCCGCTCCAGGGTGATCGACTTCACCATTCCCGCACGGAAACCGGACACCTGCACAGGCGCATCGGCTGTAAGACCACCCAGTTCCTCGAAGTAAGCGGAGTACGTGTCCCCTGAGGACAGGAACGGCAGGCTGTTGTAATTGAACGAACCCACGACGACCGCCAGGATGACGCCGACCCCGATGGCGCCGATCAGGGGGATGTTGCGCTCGCGGAAGGGTTTCATTTTGGCGTACACCTTCCCGAGGCTTGACCGGCGACTTTGATGAACACCGGCTGACCGCCTTTGCCGTTCACTTTGAGGACGAGATCGCAGAGGTAGAAGCTGAAGAAATCACCGTTTATTGCCTGCCTGTTCAAAGCCCGATACGCGTCGGGCAATGTGGCGAGCAGATTGTCGAAGTAATCATGATCAGCGAGCACGACGCTCGCGGTGCGATCTGTTTCGGTGATGACCTTCTTCAAAGCCGGGCGGGCTTGGGACAGCAGGTCGGCGATCGAGCTGGCGGCGGCGTCGGCGTAGGCCAACGAATTACTCACATCCACTTTGCGGCCTTCCAGTCCGTGCACCAACTCCGCAAGCGAATCGACCGCGGTGCCGAACTGGTCGCTTCTGTCCCCCAGCGATCCGAGGACGGTGTTGAGGTTCACCACCACCTGACCAATCAGCTCATCCCGGTCGGCCAAAGTGGTCGTGAGTGATGCGGTCTGGGTGAGAATCGAGCCGATAGCGACTCCCTGCCCTTGGAACGCGGAGATGAGTTGGCCGCTCAACGCGTTGACCTGATCGGGATCCAGGGCCCGGAAGAGCGGACGGAATCCGCCGATGAGCGCGTCGAGGTCCAAGGCGGGAGCAGTCTGGTCCAGCGGGATCGTCGCCCCAGGCGTCAGCTTCCTCGTACCACCGGGGCCATCCTCGAGTTCGAGGTAGCGCCCACCAATGAGGTTGTCGTAGCGGATTACGGCCTTGGTGCCCTCGGTCAGCACCACCGAGTCGTCGGCAGTGAATTCGACATGCGCGGTCGAATCGTCGGCGATGCTGATGTGTTTCACCTTGCCGACCTCGACGCCTGCGATCCGGACGAACTGGTCGGCCTCCAATCCGGTGACGTTACTGAAGATAGCGTTGTAGGACCTGACGTCGTGAAATCGAAACTGGCCGAAGATGCTGAGCAACGCGAATGCGCCGAGACCACATACCCCGACGAAGACAGCTAGTCGTAACACGGTGGGCGCTCGCTTGCTACTCACCTCGGTCCTCTCTTCGGCGGATAACGCAATTCGATTCATTCATGAGGTGACTGAACTCCCGGTGGTGGCGCGCTGGGTACAGCCGCGGGCGGCCCGCCGGCATCAGGCGGCGAGGAGGTTGGAGGGCCCACGATGGGTGGAACCCCGGGGTACAGGGGCACACCCCCAGGTCCGTACATCGGCGCACCATAGGGCGGCGCACCGGGATAGGGCACGGGTCCGGGCGCGGGCGGTCCTTCATACCGGATGCTGGGCGGTTCTGGTACGCCACGGGTGACTGGGAAGTAGTTGGCATAACCCGGGAAACCGATGCCGGGATTGGGACGATAGTCGAGTCCGGTGCCGAAGCCTGTGTTTGTGACGAGTGCGCGAACCGGCCAATTCTTGGCGACGTCCGGTAGGGACCCGCAACCCGGCTTGCCCCCCGGTCCCCCTTTGGCGGCAGTAATCGGCAGATTTTCCGGATACCGATAGGGATCCTCGCCGAGGAGTAGCTGAGCATCCATGATCAGGGACTTGCCATCGGCACCGCCGGTGTAGTCCAGGAGGGGGCCCAGCGCCACGTTCGCGCCCACCAGGGTGCAGGTGAGTGCCGGGTTGTATTTCAGGAGCAGGCTCGTCGTCGGCTCGAGCAGATTGACGGCCCTCACCAAGTTGTCCTTACTGGATCCGAGCACTGCGGTTCCACTGCGGGCGAATCCGGCGAGGTTCACCAGGAGCGCATCGAGTTGTGCGGCCTGGTCAACGACGGTCGCGCTCGTGGTGCTGGCGGCCGAAAGGATGTTCACGATGTCGTCGGCCGCAGCTCCGTAAACATCGGTCGTGCCTCTGAGCGCGCGCCAATCCTCGCGCACGGTATCCATGCGTGGATTCACCGCCAGCAGAACTTCATTCGACGCCTGCGTCGCGGCGCCGATGGATTCGCCCTGGCCCCGTACACCCTCGGCGAGCGCCGAGAGGATGGCGTTGAGCTTTGCCGGGTCGATTTGCCTGAGCAGTAGCACCAGGTTCTGAAAAACCGTATTGACCTCGACTGCAACGTTTTCCGACTTCAGAACCGCTCCCGAGGCCAGCCGCTGAGGGCTCGGATCGGATGGATATTTCAGGTCGACAAATTTGGCACCGAATAGCGACGTGGCGTCGATGCTCGCTCGTACATTCGCGGGAATGAACTGGAGCTGATCAGGATCGATGTCTATTCTCAGACTGACAGGATTGGAGCCACCGGAAACCTCGGCGACGTGGCCGACTTGCACGCCCCGCATCTTCACCTTTGCATGCGGCTCCATGATCAGCCCGCTGCGGTCGGAGGTGATCGTGACCGACGCCGCAGGCGAAAATGACCGATTGAAGAGACCGAGGCTGAGTGCGACGAGACCGCCTGTAATGACGACCAGCAGTAATGCCAGCGCCTCTGCGGGAACGCGATGTGTGGTCCGAGCTTCCGCCATGTGTCAGCCCGCGAAGTTGAAATTGCCGGTCTGGCCGTAGAGCGCCAGGGTTACGAACAGGATCACAAATCCGGCTACGACCAGCGAGGTCCGCGTGGCGCGCCCAACTGCTTTACCCACGCCGGCGGGACCGCCCGTCGCATTGAAGCCGTAATACGTGTGAATCAGCATGATTACGACGCAGAGAATGACGACCGTGAGGAATGAGTTGATCACGTCTGAGGGAACTAAGAAGGTGTTGAAGTAGTGGTCGTACACACCGGTCGCCTGACCGTAGATGGCTGTCGTCCCGAAGCGCGCCGCGTAGTAACCAATGAGAAGTGCAACGCAATACAGCGGGATCACCACGATCGTCGCCGCCGCTACCCGAGTGGAGGCAAGGTAGGCCACCGAGCGGATGCCCATCACCTCCAACGCGTCGATCTCTTCGTTGATGCGCATCGCGCCGAGCTGGGCGGTGGCGCCCGCCCCCAGTGTTGCGGCGAACGCGATCACCGCCGTCCCCAGGCTGACGAGTCTGGTCACGAGAAACGCGGAAGCGAATCCTGTCAGGGCTTCGACGCCGAGCTGGGAGAACTGGTTGTATCCCTGGGCCGCAACGATGGCGCCGGTGGACAGATTCAAGAATGTCACTACGACGACCGTTCCACCGATCACAGCGAGCGCACCCGTGCCAAGACTCATGATGGCAATCTGCCGCAGTAGTTCCGCCCTGTAGTACAGAACCGCATCGATGACTGACTTCAGCGTTTGTCCGTAGAAACGCGTCTGCTCTCCCACCTGCTGCACACCCGCACGGAAACGCGTTCCGACGCGAGCGGCTCGCGGATAGCGTTGTCTCACTGCAGTAATGCTCACTTGGTGACCTCGAATCCGACGGCGGTGACAACAAGGTTGATGATGAACAGCAGGACGAAAGATATGACCACCGTTTCGTTGACGGCGTTGCCAACCCCGGCAGGACCGAGTTTCACCGTCGTTCCCTGATAACACGCGACGAGGCCCGCGGTCATTCCGAAAAGTGTTGCCTTCACCATCGAGACGAGCACGTCGCTCGCACCCGTGATCAACGTGAGACTCGAAACGAAGGCGCCGGGTGTCACGTTTTGGATGAATACCGAGAAGAAGAACCCACCCAGGAGTCCGGTCAGGGTCACTACCGACGAGAGCAGAAAAGCGACCAACGTAGCGGCCAGAACACGCGGCACCACTAAAGCCTGAACAGGATCGATGCCCATGACCTCAAGTGCGTCGAGTTCCTCGCGAATCGTACGAGCACCGAGGTCCGCGCACATCGCCGAAGCCCCAGCGCCGGCGACCACGACTACCGTGACGAAGGGCCCGATTTGGTTGACGGCGCTGACTGCCGCGCCGGTACCGGAGAAGTCCGCGGCACCGAACTCCACCAGCAACACATTGAATGTGAACACGCTTAGTACGACAAACGGGATCGACAGCATCAACGCCGGAACAAACGACACCCGAGCCAGAAAGACCGTCTGTTCGAGAAATTCTCGCCACGCCCATGGCGGCCTGAAGGCGGTGACGCCGGTATCGAGGGCGAACGCAAAGAACCCGCCCACGCTCCGGAGGGGTTTCAGTGCCACTGTTTCAGCTGTCACCACAAATCACCTCTTCCGCAATCCAACAAGCCGACCGTGCGACCGTTTGTGGACTTCTCATCATCTGCCTGTCTGAATATGTTGGTGCAAAACGTGGCTCGTGTTCTGCCCCATTAGGTTTGCGACGACCTGACGGCGGTAGGTCGACCGCTGCTCAGCATTAAGCTGCCGATAGCGCTGCGGTGCAATGTGTTTGCGGTCACCCCATGAGGTCGACCTAGGGACCTGAGGCCCCGCGCTTGAACCTGTCTCTCGCGTTTGGCTCCGTCGTCGCTTCGTCCGAATCTCAGCGCCTACGGCAGGTAACCATCAAAGTAACAGTGCGTCAACAATTTTCGAAGCTCCGGTAATCTTCAGTTCCCCGGTTGGCCATTGGGCTCGTCGGGACAGCCGGCTCTTGCGGTCCGGGCGGACGATTGCACCGGGTGACGTTGCAGCTCTGACACCAAGCAACTGTGGTGCAATGGCATCAGGATTTTCACCGGGCCGGCCGACTGAGCTGTGGCGATCAGACTTTGCGATCAGCCAGGACCGTCTCGGACACGGATCCCCAGCTGCCTTTCGAGCCGACGCGAGAGGCCGCGTCCACTGGCGATGACCGACGCCAGGCCACTCTCGAAAGCAGACATAATTCCTACTTGTGCCCGTAGGCGAATAGATTCTAGACATGAACAAACACGGGCGCCGACGATTCAGGGCATGGCTGTCCCGCGACGGGCACTGACGCGCCGACGAAATGGGTTATACGATAGGCGAACCGCAGCTCCTTTCACAGGTCGGCGCTGCGAAAGGAGCTGCAGCGTCATGGGACGATCACCCGATCATCAACATCCCGCCGTTGACACTGATCGCCTGTCCGGTCAGGTAACTGGATTGGTCGCCGGCCAGGAAGACGACGACATCACCGACCTCGCGCGGCGTACCCATCCGTTTCATCGGGATCGTGGCAACAGTGGCATCGATCATCGCGCGTCCGTCCGGTGTCGACCGTGCGAGGTCGATCATCGGCGTCTCGATGATGCCCGGGGTAATGACATTGACCCGGATATTCGACGACGCCAGCTCCTTTGCGAGCGACTTGCTGATCGAGTTGACAGCGCCCTTTGCGCCTGCGTACACCGCGATACCGGGCTCCCCGAACCGTGCTGAGTCCGAGCCGATATTCACAATCGCCCCTCCTCCGGAGCGCTTCATACTTGGCACACAAGCTTTTACACCGTTCAACACGCCTTTGAAGTCGACGTCGAGGATGCGATCCCAATCTGCCGGATCACTGTCCATGAAAGGACCGGGAGGAGCCACGACACCCGCGTTGTTGACCAAGATGTCGATCGATCCCCAGGCAGTCTCGACTTCGCCGACCACAGAAGCGAAGCTGGCGCTATCGGTCACATCAAGTTGCCAGCTTCTGACTGTGCCGCCGGACTTTTCGATGTCACCGATCAACGCCTCCCCCGGTTCTGTCACGAGATCGAGAATGGCAACCTTGGCACCTTGCTGCGCCAAACAGCGGACAATTCCTGCGCCGATGCCCTGTGCCCCGCCGGTGACGAGAGCGACTTTGTTTTTCAACGACATGCTTGCAGCCCCAATCAGATCATGTCGTTTCCATTGGCTGTAAAGGGTGGAATACGCTGGTAGATGTCCCAGTGCTCCACCAGCTTTCCGTCTTCCACGCGGAAAATGTCCATGAACACGTGCCGAAGAGACGCCGGGTCCACCGGGTCGGGTTCATCGGACCAGTGGAATCCCGTGGTTTCGGCCTGCATCCACACCAGATCGTCCTCGGCAGCCAACCGGCGGACGGTGAAGGTGAACCCTGCGCACTGTGCCGCGGTGCGACCGAACTCCAAGAACCCCTCGCGCCCATTGACCAGCCGCGGATTGTGTTGCTTGTACTTCTCTGCATCGCAGTAGGTATCGAACGCCGCTTCCGGTCCGCTGCTGAGCAACGTGTCCACGAAGCCCTGGACCAGTTTCTTGTTCTCTTCTGGGGTTGTCATCTTCTGACGCCTTTCATCCGCTCGCACGACCAGCGATCAATTATTGCGTGACTGGAGTCACAGCTGGACGCTATTGGCAGACATTAACGGCGCCAGCAACACATGGAAGTCCTGAAATCGCGGCGCCATGGCCCGAAATCGCAGTCCGCTGCGTGGGTAGTTATGGGCGGCACACCACGGGTGCGGGCGTGCTTCTGCGATCCGCGCCAGAGCTGCGCGATAGTCGGACAAGCCTGCGCGGACGGTGGACATTCAGCGCCCCCGTCTGGGCTTAGTGTCACCGACTGGCAGGCCAGCTGAGTGACGGCGCCTTATACCTCGCGCGACCTCGAAGTATCTGGCCGCTGAAGCCGAAGGAGATAGCAATGGTAGACGTAGATGTAGACGTTCTCGTGGTCGGAGGCGGGCCTTCTGGAATGACCGTTGCCGCGGAGATTGCCCGTACCGGAGCAACTGTGCGAATCCTTGAAAAGCGGACTGTCGCACCTCTTCCGCGCGCCGGCACGGTGTTGCCTCGACCCCTTGAGCTGTTCGACGCTCGCGGGATCGCTAGTCGCTTTGTCCAACGAACTTGCGAGCAAAACCCGCACCCCTTCCAGACATGGCACATTTGGGCTGGAATGCATCCGGTGGACTGGGCCGCCCGCGATTCTCGTTTCGGCTTCACGCTGTTCTTGTCGCAGCACGAGTCAGAAGCGATCTTGCGGGATTGGGCCCGGGAGGTAGGAGTTGAGACCGGCTACGACAGTGAAGTGGAGACTGTGCGCAATCTGGGCGAAACGGTCGAGGTCGTCTGGCGATCCGCCGACGGGCAGCAGCACACCACCAGTGCACGATATGTGGTCGGTGCAGACGGCGGCCGAGGCCGCGTCCGGGCCGCAGCAGGAATCGCGCACCGGAGCCGACCGACGACCTTCACAGGAGTCATTGCGACTGCCGACTTGACGTTCCCTTGGCCCGGCGGGATGAGAGTCGCACACAACGTCCATGGCTGGGTGGCCGCCTACCCGTTCGGTCCTGGGCTGACTCGATTCACCATGGTGCACGCGGAGGGCCGCACCGCGGGCCAAGACGAACCGGTGACACCGGAAGAGGTCAGCAAGTGCGTCAGTGAGATTCTGGGTGAAACAGTGACAATTCAGCACCTCATCGGCGCCGGCCGGTATGGGGATGCACAGCACCTGGCAGAGACTTTCCGCAAGGGACGGGTCTTTCTGGTGGGTGAAGCCGCGCGGATCCACTATCCCGCAAGTGGTGTCGGCATGAACTACTGCATCCAGGACGCTTTCAATCTGGGCTGGAAGCTAGGCGCGGTCCTCAATGGTCAAGCCGCCACATCGTTACTTGATTCCTACGATTCGGAAAGACGTCCGGTCTGTGAAGATCTTCTGCGTAGTGTGGATTCCCAGGTGGCAATCCAGTTCGACTTCACTCAGGAAGGACAAGCGTTCCGCGATCGGTTCGAGGGTCACATGTTGACAACCCCGGACGTGACCGCACAGTTGTGGCGCGAGTTGAATGGTCTGGAAAGTGCCTATCCATCCCCGGCAGGGAGCCATAGTTCGGTCGGATTTCCGGCACCCGACTTCGAACTTCTCCTCCACAACGGAACAAGCATCCGGTTGTACGAGTTGCTGCGCGAGACACCATTCGTCGTTCTCGACCTCAGCGGTACCGGCATGTTGCGGGGCGTCGAACTCAGCGACCTGCCGGCGACAGTGGTTGAAGCGCATCCAGTGCGCAGGCCGGCCGCATTGCGAGATGTCACCGCACTGATCGTCAGGCCCGACACGTACGTAGGCTGGGCGACCACGCTGGAGGAGCTGCCGCTGAACACCATCTCAGACGAGCTCCGGAGAATTCTGACAGCCGAATCTCACAGCGCTGGTTGATACTTGCGTCATCGTCTGCTCAAGCCCAATACCTCGGCAGCCGCGCGCGACGCGTCAGCCGAACACCGGACACCTTTCCCGGGCCCGACGTTGTCAGCTTTGGCAGAAGTGCGAGCAGTTCACCATTCGCTACAGGGTGACGACCGTACTTGAGTCAGCCGGAAATCCGTTGGCTCAAAATCCAACTCTTGGCCCGGCGACAAGGGCAAATTAGCTCGCCAGCTGTAGTCGTGTTCGCCACCGGCCCCGTTGGACCGGCCGGACCGTATGACTCGGAGAAGCAGGTAGCGGAACAACGAGCGGGCGGCTGTCTTCTGGCATGTCGCTGCTGCACTTAGCTATTCGGGTTCGACGGCCAAAACGATATCGAAGTACACCCGAGACCAAGATTGGCCGCCCAGGTCGCGCCCGTCTGGCGTCGGTACGTCGGCCGGAACAGACTGGAAATCTTTGATGAGTGAGTCCCGTACCCCGAAGACCGTGTCGGACGCCAACAACGGATCGCCTTCCGGAAAAATATGGGTTACCAGTCGCCGCCGGCCCGGGGCAGTCACCATGAAGTGCAGATGCGGGGCACGCATCGGACTTCTGCCTGTCGCTTTCAACATCAGGCCCACTGGCCCGTCGTGGGGAATCGGGTAGGGCACGGGGGTAATGCCCCAAAATGAATAGTGCCCATCAGCATCGCTGAAGAGATGCGCTCGCCCGGCGGTCCTATCGTCGTCGTACTGCACATCATAGAAGCCGTCGGCGTCGGTCTCCCACACTTCAATTCTCGCACCAGGCACAGGTGCGCCGGCGGTGTCCGTGACAGTTCCTTCTACCCAGCAGGGCTGTCCGGAGGCTCCAAAAGCGATGTTCCCGCCGAGGCTGATTTCCGGACTGTTCTCCACGAAGAACGGGCCGAACACCGTCGACTCGGTGGCGTCACCGTCCGCCTCGTTGTTGACGGTGATGGTCTGCATCGAAGCGCCCAAGGTATCGGATAGGAGAATGAACTCCTGCCGTTTGTCGTCGGTCACGTGCCCGACAGCGGTAAGAAACTCGATTCCTTGCGTCCATTCCTTCTCCGTCAAACGTGTCTCCGTGACGAACGCATGAAGGTGCCGCACGAGTGACTCCATGAGCAGCTTGAGCCGGGGGTCGTCGCAGGCCGCAAAGGAACGCAGTACTCGTTCCGTCAGCGCCGACTCTCGCGCTCTTTGTTCAGCAGAGACTGTCATGTCGGGGCTCCTTCCCAAGCGGCGTGTAGCAGGGTGCCGATGTTGTCGGCGGTGGCAGTAGTGGGATTGCTCGGCGGTATCACAGGCAGGATGGCTTGGACTGCGTTCGGAAGCTCGGCTTCGGCTAGCCCATAGTCACGTAACTGCCGAGGCGCGTTGATCGCGTCGCGCAAAGCGTGCAGTCCCTCAATTGCCGTCGACGAGCCGAAGGCAGTGGCCAGGCGTGCCTCAGCGTCTGGCGCTCCAGGCACGTTGAATGCAAGAACGTAAGGCAACACAACGGCATGCGTCTGTGCGTGCGGAAGGTTGTAACGACCACCGAGAACATGACAGATTTTATGGTGAAGACCAGAGCCGGCCGAGGCAAAGGCCACTGCGGCCAGGTAGGCGCCATACAGCGTCTGCTCCCGTCCGTGCAGATCGGCAGGGTCTTTGACGATCTGCCGTAGACCCGCAGCAAGGGCCCGGGCGCCTTCCACCGCCAACGCAGCATTGACCGGATCAGCGCGCGGTGCCCACAGCGAGTCGACACAGTGGGCCAACGCATTCATTCCGGAAGCCACAGCCATATCCGTGGGGAGGCTGAGAGTCAATGTGGCGTCGTACACAAGCGACCGCGGCAGCACACGTGGATCGCTACCCGTGGTCTTCGTACGTCCTTCGGTAATGCCCCAGACATCGGTGGCTTCGCTGCCAGCGAATGTAGTGGGAACAGCAACAATGGGTAGGCCGGTGGTCAGGGCCACAGCCTTGGCCAGACCGGTGGTGGAACCGCCGCCCACAGTAACGATGATGTCGGCTTGGTGCGCTGACGCTGCCTTCCGCGCATGCTGGGCCGTCTCGATGGGGACGTGCATTTGAACCTCGTCATGGACCAGCGCTACCGGAAGGTTGCCCGCTATTTGGCGCGCCAGTTCCGCCTCTGCAGACGCGGCAATGACCATGACACGACGCCCGCCGATTCGATCGACCTCGGCTTCGACTCCGGCCTGCGCTTCGCCGGAAGCGAAGACAATCCTCTGCGGGAGTGTTTCGTGGGTGAACCGCACCGACCAGCCTCTTTCTGCACCTCGAACAACGGCCGGCTGTCGGATGCGAGTACGCATGACTTGACAGCCCCGTCGGCGTGATCGTCCTACACGCCTTCAGCCGACCACGTTAAGGCAGCGTCGTACCGCGGAGAGTCCTTGAATCGTCGGCTGGTGTCCACCGATCGCGCCTTCGCCATCTACCCTTGCTCGTCAAAGTACTCAGCAAGCTTCCGACGGAGGATTTTCCCACTCGAGGTCTTCGGCAGATCGTCGACAAACCGGACCACACGGGGCCGCTTGTACGGTGCCAGATATTCAGAGGAGAAGGCCACCAGGTCGTCCTCTCCCAGCTTTGAGCCCCGCGTACGCACCACATACGCGCAAGCCAATTCGCCCTTCATCGGGTCAGGCACAGCAGCGACCGCCACCATCGCGACTTCCGAGTGCGCGCTCAAAACGCGTTCGATCTCGGCGGGGTAAATGTTGTAGCCGCCGGTGATGATCAGATCTTTGAGGCGATCGACGATAAACAGGTAGCCCCCTTCATCTTTGCGCGCCACGTCGCCGGTTTTGAGCCAGCCGTCACCGTCGATCGCTTGGCTCGTAGCCTCAGCGTTACCGAAGTATTCGAGCATCACCAACGGACCTCGAATCTGCAGTTCGCCCGGTTCTCCTGTAGCGGCGTCCCGACCGGGTTCTACCAGCGATCGAATTCGCGCCTCGATACCCGGCAGCGGAATTCCCACTGACTCGCGCGGTCCGGGCAAGTGGACAGGATGAGTCGCGCCGAGGCCCGAAAGTTCGGTCATACCCCACAGCTCAATCAGGGGCGCTCCGGTCCGCTGCTCCCACCGATCGATAGTGGTTGACGGAATCGTTTGTCCCCCTACGGTGCAACGCCTCAACGAAGACAGATTGGAGCTTTCGATGGCTGAGTCAGCGAGCATCGCGGCGTACATAGCCGGAACGCCTTCGAACATCGTTGCGGTGTGGTCGTCGATCAACCGAAGCGCCTCGGCCGACGTGAAGCGCTCCATCAGCACCACCGTTCCACCGACCAGCCACGTCGCATTGATTACCACGTTTCCATAGACGTGGGGCGCGGGTAATGCAGTGACGACAACGTCATCACTGCTTCGGCCGTGCATCGTGGCTGTCAGACCAAAATTGCTCAGCACGGCGCGATTGCTCTGCACAGCTCCCTTCGGATGCCCGGTCGTGCCCGACGTGTACCCGATGGTGCACGCGCTCTGCGCTATTGGGGCAAACGTGGGGACGGGGTCTCCACCGGTAAGCAACGATTGAAAGGGTATGGCTCCCGCAGCAGCGGGACCGTATGTGAACACGGCGCATTCGTGTGGGAGTTTACCGACCACTTCGACCACCGACGCCACCTGGCTCTCGCCGACGAATATCGCGGCAGCTTCGCAGTCCTTGAGGACGTACTCGACCTCCGACGGAGTCAGCATGACGTTGATGGGATTCACGATCGCACCCGACTTCAGCGCTCCGTGATAGGTGACCAACCATTCCCACCGATTCTGGGCGTACACCGAAACGGTCTGACCTGGCTCGATTCCGCGACCCCGGATAGCCGCAGCAACCCTGTCGCTTTCTGCATCGAGTTCCGCGAAGGTCATAGAGCGCGCGTCTGTAATGAGAGCGACTTTGTGCTGAAACCGTGCCGCTACGTGTGGTAATAGTTGGCCGGGACCGTTCATCATGATGCTTTCCATTCAATTTGGTGGCAGGACGGCGACAGCCCACACCCATGATCGGTCGGCTGTAGTAGTTCGAATCGGCGATATACTCGCTTATCCGGCGCCTATCGGCGGGCGGACCTCAATGTCTCGGCGGGGAGCTCTCCGTACGCATCGCGATAGCATTTGGCAAATCGGCCGAGGTGCTGAAAACCCCAGCTATTTGCGGTACGCCGCACAGTGGAGGTAGCCGGATCTGCGAGTTGCAGATCTCGGTGTGCGCAAGACAGTCGAGCCTGTCGTAAGTACGCCATCGGCGAAGTGCCGAGGTACTTTTGAAAACCTTGCTCAAGCGACCGGACACTGGTGTGCACGAGGTTTGCCAACTCGACGACCGTACCGACAGACATAGGGTCTGCGTCGATCAATTCTTGAGCACTGCGAACAGGTCCGGCGGGCGCGGTCTTGACCGGCTCATGAATGATCTCGGAATAATTGTTGGGTTGCGACAGCAAAAGCGCCGTGATGACAAGTTCACTCAGCAGGGTATTGGCCCGGGCATTCTGCGCCAATGCGCTTGGGTCGGTCAATTCAACTTCGAGAAGTTGCAACGCCCGTCTAAAGGCCGCATTATGGCTCGCGTCGAGATCGCAACCAGGTTCAAATCTGATGGGTTTATGCAAGGGTTGTTCTATTAGTCGGACCAAGCCTCTTTCGAGAAATTCTTCTTCGATCCGCAATGATACGAGTTCGGACTCCGCGCCCCACTTCTCGAAATATGTCGCTTCGTACGGGTAAAGGACGGCGCCTTTCGTCCCGGCAACCGATTGAACGGTGCCCGTCGCGGCGACCTGCAGACTGCCGGTGCGTGCGAAGCAGACGACGTAACACGATGGTGGGAGTGCCGTGACCCTGACCTCGGTATTGAATCGAGTGTGCCCGTATGTCATGCCAGGGAGTTTCGCCACGTGCATGGTCAAATCGAAATCAGTTGTAGTGCCGTAGACGTCTAATTTGGACGGCGCATACGCATGAGAGATGGCCTCCAAGGCCGCCTCGGGATTGGCAATGGACAACCTTGCGACAATGTCATTCGACGCGACTTCGTGAATATCCTCGTTCGGCTCGTGAGCTGCACTGACCGGCGACGCAGGTGGCAGCCCTGTGTCGACCGGAGGGTAGTCATAGTCGCTCATCGAAAAGCCTGTCGCTTGTATTCGACAATCGTAGTCAACAGTTCGCGTCATGTCTGCACCGAGACGCTCAGGGCGAGCCGCTGGGAAATCCAAGAGCCTGCAGACGTGATCGAGCGGTCAGCTTCGGGGGCACGACCGGCCATGAACTGGTAGACGTGCTGCTGACCGGGCTCGACTTCCAGCACAACGTCGACACCCGCGGCGCGCGCTCGGTCGGCAAAGCGCACACCATTGTCGAGTAAGGCCTCGTCTCCGCCGGCGGTGAGGTAGACGGGCGGTAGCCCGGTCAGGTCGGCGTGGAGGGGGTTAGCCGAAGGATCGGTTGCTGCGACGTGTCCACCGAGATAGGTCAATGCCATCTCCTCGACCAGCTGGCGCTGCACAAGGGCATCCCGAGGAGCTACATCGAGGTCGGTGCTGCTGCATTCGAGGTCGAACCAGGGCGAGAACCCGACAACTGCAGCGGGTAACTCGTTCGATTTGTCGCGCAGGCGCACCGCAGTGGAGACGGCAAGGCAGACCCCCGCTGAGTCACCGGCGAACGCAATGTGCGAGGGCTGTACACCTTGGCCGAGAAGCCACAAGTAAGCGTTTTCGGCGTCTTCGATCTGCGCCGGATACGTGTGCTCTGGAGCACGCCGATAGTCGAGTATCAAGGTCCGACAGTTAGCGGCTGAAGCCAGATGGCCGGCCAGCTTTCGGTGACTGTGCACGCTCTGAACGACAAACCCTCCGCCATGAAGATAGAGGATGCACCGATCGCGATCGGCATCGGGCGGAATACACCAAATCGCGTCTCTACCAGCGGCTTTAACTTCGCGGTACGATACGTCTTCAGGTTCCGAAGCGACCGAGTGAACGCAGTCGAGCAACGCTCTGTTCAGTGCCAGTGGTACGTCGGGCACGCTGGACAGTGTGGAACCGACGGTTTCGTAAAAGGTCTTCAGCGCCTCGGATTGCTCACTGGGCATGATCATTCCTAAGTGTGGTCGGTCGAGTATCGGAGGGGTATTGCGCGCGAACCGCTGAGGTGTGGGTACCTAGCGTGCCGGGATGTTGTGCAGAGCCTTTCGACGCCGGCCAAGGTGCCGATCCCATGCCGAGAACTGGGACACAATCTCTAGCCTCGCCGTTGAGGTGATATCGAAGGATCCCGCGTCGGTGCCACGTGGGGTCGTGGGCAACATCTGAGATTTCGCGGACGGCCTGTGCAGCGATCCCGTTGGCCCCCAAGCGGTCGATCCAATGCTCACGGGTGTGCATCCGGATTGCAGCGGCGACGGCGTTCGCGACCGGGCCGTGGGGCCCATCCGACTCCACAGTTTCATCGAAGGTGTCGACGATGCCGAACACCTTGAACAATTGATCAGTGTCGTCAGCCGAGGCTGACAGGAAGAGCCAACCGTCCGCCGCTTGGTACAAACGCTCCCGGGCCGACCATCCGACTGCACCGGGACCGGTTGGCTCGGTTGACTGGCTAGCTGTTTCCCCTCCGAACAGATAAATGGCTTGGTGCATGCTCGCTATATGCGACAGAGAAGTGCTGATGTGCTGCCCGCGGCCGGATTGTGATCGACGATATAAGCCGAGGACGGTGGCGAGCGCGCCCATGATGCCTGTGCCTACGTCAGATATGAGGTAGGGCTGATAAATCGGCCAGGCACCGGGTCCGCCATAGCGGGACGAGAGTCCGGTCGCGGCCACTGCCTGATTTTCATGGCCCCGCCGGTGCCGCCATGGCCCGTGCTCTGAGAATGCGCTGAGCGACACGTAGACGAGATCGGGCCGAGTGTCTTTGAGCTGCTCGAATCCGAGCCCATAGCGTGCAATCGCGCCGAATGCATAATTCTGCAGAAACACGTCGGCGTCATCAAGCGCACCTCTGAGATGTCCGAGGTCAGCTGGATCTTGGACGTCAAGCAGCGCAGTGCGCTTACCACGGTTTGTGTAGGAACCGTGGAAGCCATTGTTTCCTCCGGGGTGAGGATTTGCGACTTTCAAGACGTTCGCGCCGCAGTCGGCGAGAAGACGGCCTGTTATCGGTCCTGCCACGACCTGAGACAACTCAAGGACCGAAATGCCGTTCAGCGGTCCGCCGTCTTCCGAAGCAGATCCGACGTCGTTGGTACGCGATCTCGCCAGAATCTCCCCCGCCGTTCCGCCGGGTTTGGCGGAGGGCAGCAAGCGGGCGCTGATGTGCGCCGGCGTTTCGCTGAAATGCATCGCGATACCTGCCATTGAAAGCGGCCCGAACTCTGGATCGTCCAGATCGATGACTGCCCCTGATTGGCGCGCATGGTCGTTCGCCAACCATTCCGTTGGTGTGCGGACCAGTGCGAACGGGATACCGAGTTCGGAGGCGAGCGATTCCCAATGCGCCGCCGGTCGATCGCGGATCAGCTGGGTGAAACGTTGCTCGCCGAGCCGACGAAGCTCCGGATCGGTGAAAACCGCTGACATATCGGATAATCCGGCTTCACGCCAGCTGTCCCACACTCCGGCGGCCTTGAGGAAGCGTTCGACAAACCGGGGATAAGACACTTGATCGACGAACCGATCGTCAGCGCACCTGTATGACCCGAGGAAAGGACGTGGGAGGTCGACCCGAGGCCCTACGAAGTCGGGAAACTCGAGGTGAAACCCGACGACTTCAAGCATCGCCTCTGCCAAAGGTACCTCGATCCAAGCTCCCCGCCCGGTCCGGTTCCGCTGCAGCAGCGCCGCGACGACCCTAACCGCACCTAACATTGCTGCCGTGGTGGAGGCAATAGGCAAGCTTGTGAAGAGCGGCCGGCCTGGATCGCCTGTGTCTACATTTGCGCGAGCTTTCCAGTCCCAGTGCTCATCGAGCCTGCGATAACCTGCGGTCGCACTCATCACGATGCCTTCCCACCCTGGCATGGAGGCACGGGGATCGTCAGCGGCGAAGCCAGGCAAAGAGCAATAGACCAGGCCAGGATTGGTGGCGAGAATCTGTTCCGAACCGAGGCCCATTTGTTGCATGACGCCCGGCCTGAAGTTCTCCACGACCACATCCGCGGCCCGAGCCAGGTCTTGTGCGACCCGCAGGTCTTCGCCTTTGCGAAGGTCGAGCGTTAATCGCCTCTTGCCTCGATTCAAGTAGGCATCCGGCAAACCGGACAGCTTCGGTCCTCCGGGAGGGTCCACGCGCACGACGTTGGCCCCATTCTGGGCGAGACGCTCGCCGAGCAAGGGGCCTGCAATAAAACAGCCGAAGTCAACGACGGTGATGCCTTCTAACGCGCCAACCACGTGGCACTCCTTCTCGCAGCAGATCAGGTTGGGGAGTTCGAAGTCGAGCCGAACCACTCCGCAACTGACCGCTTACGCTAAGCGGCGTTTCCGCAGCGCAGTATCCGGTCTTCGCAGCAGAACATCCACTTTTCGCAGTGTGCCGGACGGGACTTGCCAGCGGCAGCCGCACGGCGATAAGTCCGTAATTTCACGGATGCCGTTGCCGGGCGACGAAGGATAGCGTCTGTTGTCTTCGACTAGTCGATGCTGCCGCACCAGCATCGGGGGCAGGTGCCGATCGCGGATCCCGCCGCGGCGGCGAAATCACTAGGCCGGGTTTGTTCGGGACGCCACCGTGTGCGCGAGGCGTCCCACGACTCCCTGGAACCGCACGACTAAGGATTGAAACGTGAAGGCGCTCAGGCTGATCGACTGGAAAACCGCCCCCGAATTGGTGGAGGTGCCCAAACCCCGGCCGGGGCCCGGCGAAGTCGTGATCAAGATCGGCGGTGCTGGCGCATGCCACTCGGACCTGCACATACTCGAGGATTTTGACAACGGGTTGGTGCCATGGCAGCCACCGTTCACGCTCGGCCACGAGAATGCGGGCTGGGTCGATTCGGTGGGCGCTGGTGTCACCACCGTAAATGAAGGTGACGCGGTCGCGGTCTACGGGCCGTGGGGTTGCGGTGTCTGCGCCCAGTGTAGGCAAACCTCTGAAAACTATTGCCAGAACCCCAACGCCGCACCCGCGGGCGCCGGAGGGGGCGGAGGCGCTGGGCTGGATGGTGGGATGGCCGAGTATTTACTTGTGCCCTTCGAACGGCTCCTAGTGCCTCTTCCCAAGGGTATGGATCCTGTGACCGCGGCCCCGTTGACTGACGCCGGCCTCACGCCGTACCACGCGATTCGCCGATCCTGGGCCAAGATGCAGCCGCAGTCGGCCGTAGTCGTCATAGGCATCGGCGGATTGGGCCATACCGCACTACAATTGGTGAAAGCGACCTCCGCGGCCAGCCTCATTGCTGTTGACAACCGGACCGATGCTCTGGAGCTTGCGATCAGATCCGGTGCGGATCACGCCATCGCTTCCGATGAGAATGCCGCAGAGTCCATCAGAGACGTGACGGGAGGGCATGGAGCTGACGTCGTGCTCGATTTCGTCGGCTCCACGTCCACGATCGAGCTGGCCAGATCCGCAGTCCGCACCCTGGGGGATGTCACCATCATTGGTTTGGCAGGTGGCAACGTACAACTGTCGTATTTTTCTCAGCCCTACGAGGTCAGCATCCAGACCACCTACTGGGGCTCGCGCTCGGAACTGACAGACCTGCTGAATCTCGCGTCTCGTGGACTCCTCCACATCGAATCCACCACGTACACGCTCGACGACGCGGTCGATGCCTACCGAGATCTCAAAGCAGGGTTGGTCTGCGGTCGCGCCGTAATTGTTCCCTGATCAGTTCAGCCAAATGTGCACGCAGGACTGTTCGTTGGTTTAGCCGAACGGGCGAGCAATTCACTCGCGCAGACAGTCCTTGTCGGAGAGAACAACGACCAAGAGAGCCATTCTGGAACGACAGATGACACCGTACGCGCCACAGGTCGATCCAGCGACGTGCCGGCGGGTGCAAGAAGATCTAGGAAGGAACAGCACAAGCATGCGACGAAAAGGCAAGTACGCCATCTGTACAGCGCCGGGCCACGTAGAGGTCCGGCAAATGGAGATACCAGATGCCGAACCGGGAGGACTGGTCATCGAGGTGACCATGGCCGGAGTCTGCGGTACCGACGCGCACCTGGTGCGTGGCTCAGTTCCGCTCCCCCTTCCCATGGTGCTCGGCCACGAGGGCGTTGGCACCATTGCCGAACTCGGCGCCGACACCTTGACTGACACTGCGGGCACGCCAGTCCAGGTTGGGGACCGAGTCTACTGGGGCCCTATGCGCCCATGCCACCATTGCTATTACTGCTCAATCGAGGGTGATCTCACCTCGTGCGAGAATCCAGCATGGCCCGTTCCCGCTCACATTCCGAGCGCTGCGACTTACGGTCAGTACGCATGGCTTCCAGCAGGAAGCATGTTTTTCCGGATTCCCGAGGAGACACCTTCAGAAGCTGTCATTGCCTTCGGGTGTGGCCTCCCGTCAGCGATGCAAGGTATCGACAGAATGGGAGGGATCTCGCCTCGAGACACCGTTGTCATCCAAGGGTGCGGTCCGGTAGGTATCGCCGCGACGTTGTTGGCCCATCGTGCCGGCGCGGCCAGGATCATCGTGATCGGGGCGCCCCGCCATCGGCTGGATGTCGCCGAAAAGTTTGGCGCGACCGCAACAATTTCTCTTGACGATTTTGATGCAGACGAACGGGCCCGCCAGGTGTCTGACTACACCGACGGCGGACCGACAGTCGTCATCGAGGCCGCAGGTCATATATCGGCATTTACCGAAGGTGTGACGATGGTGCGCCGCAATGGGCGTTACCTCGTGCTCGGCCTTTGGGCCGACCAGGGCACGATCCCAATTGCACCGCACTACATCAACAACATGAACCTACGTCTCGTGGGTAGTCAGTTCGCCCAGCCCGAACATTTCTACCGCTCGCTCAGTTTAGTCAGCCAGACTCACAAGACATTTCCCTTTGCCGAAGCCGTGACACACCGGTACTCCCTTGAACAAACCATGGACGCACTCGACGCTGTTGTACGAGCAGAGACCCTCAAAGCCGTCGTGGAACCTAATCGGCTGAGCTGAGCGAGGGACAGCGAAGATAGCGGCGCTTCTGGCCTAGCCCACCGGCCGGGACAACGGCGGAGCGCTGACGGTTCACTGCTCGAGTTCTGCGAGCCCACGATCCATCGTGTTGGCGTCGAAATAGTCTCGCCAGATCGTGATCTTCCCATCACTCACCGTCAGAGTGCCCATGACAGGCAGGGAAATGACGGCACCGCTGGAGTGGTGGAAGTCGTCGACTCTCTCGTTGAGCACTACATTGCCAGTGGCGCAGATGTTTACGATCTTCCAGGCCGCGCGGAAAGTGGTCCCCATTCCGAAGTCGAGATGGAACTTGCGGACAGCGTCGCGCCCACGGATATCCGGGTACGGCACGTTGTCATACAAAACATCGTCGCTCAACATGGCGAGGGCTTGTTCGACGCGGTTGGCGTTCCAATGCTCAACGAAAGTCGTGGCAATCTCGATCGGGCTATCAGACATGAAGGGCTCCTCCTAGGTCGAAGTCAGTTGACGTGCTTACGCAAAGGCTCTGGCCAATCCGGCGATGGAGAACCATTCCGTTACGCTGCTGTGCGTTGCCACCGGCGGGCAAGCCGAAGGCCTCGCTGGTACGCGCGGCGGTCATCCGCCAACGGATGACCACCCAGGCGAACCCGTCGAGCGTACTGACTCCGTTGAGGTGTTTGCCGTACTTATCTGGGTCACGAGGTTCCCCCGAGTGGCGCGTTTCAGCATGCAATCTATAGTTCCCCTCGGGAACCAGTTACTTCAAGTGAACTAATGGGGAATGCATGAGTGACCTCGGGCACCTTCTGCCGGAATGCCCGATCGCTCGCTTCCTCACCGTGCTGGACGGGCCGTGGGCTACGTTGATCGTGCGGGAGCTGCTGACTGGCCCCAAACGTTTCACCGAACTGCGTGCTGCGCTACCAGGAATCAGTCCCAAGACGTTGTCTTCTCGGCTACGTCGGTTCGTACGCACGGGACTGGTCGCCCGGACCGCCTACCCGGAGATTCCGCCCCGTGTCGAGTACCAACTCACTCCGGCGGGGGCGCGACTAGAAGCCGTATTGGACGCGATGGCCGCCTGGGCCGAACAAGACCTTCCCCGCGAGGCTGACCCGTTGAACTAGGGCGGGTTCAGAAAGTCACACTGACAACGACGTGACGGCATCGCAGGCGCTGCGACTCAACACCGAAGGACGGGTTGAGGGGTTCGGTCACGATTCGCGTTCCGCCACCAGCGGTGTGTCCGTACCGATGTCGCCGATCTTCAAGGACCCCCCGACCTCGCCCAACGGCTGTTCTCGACCGGGAAGCGTCGATGAAAAGAACTCGATCGAGTCTGCTTCAAATAACCTCTGACTGTCGGTCGAAGCGCTAGCTGCGGGGTATATGGCATCAACCGGGCACACGTCGCTGCATGCAGAGCAGTCGATGCACTCGCTGGCATTAATGTAGTTCTTTCGCAACCCGGTGTAGATGCAGTCCATCGGGCACACATCCATACATGACTTGTCCAAGACATCAATACAAGGTTCGCCGATGACGAATGTCATTGAAATTGCTCCTAGATCGCCGCGGTGCGATCGGTTGAGTGCCCTGGGAACAGAGGCTGGGATGGGTCGATCTCCACGGCGGCGTTACCAATCGCTGTGGCTACTTCCCCAAATCCGACGGAGATCAACCGGACCTTTCCGTCGTAGTCGCTCGCATCGCCCGCCGCGTAGATGTGCGGCACCGTCGCTCGCATCTGCTGATCGACCGAAATCGATCTACCCCGCAACTCCATGCCCCAGTCTCGGATGGGGCCAAGTTCGCTTACAAAGCCAAGTGCCGCGATCACGGCGTCCACCTGAAGCGAGCGCGTGCTGCCGTCGTCGCTCCGTAGCGTCACCGATTCGATTCGTCCCCGTCCACTGAGTTCAGCGACCTCAGTGCATGTCAGGATCTCGACCCCGGTGTCGACGAGGGCCGCCAGGCTCGCAGCGTGAGCACGGAAACGCGTTCTGCGGTGGACCAGCACCACCTTGTCCGCTATCGGCATCAGGGCATGAGCCCAGTCCACGGCGCTGTCCCCGCCGCCGACGATCAGGACGCGCTGACCTTCATGCTTTGCAAGATCGGGGACAAAATAGTGCAATCCGTCACCATTCCATGTTGCTGCGGCCGACAAGGGGCGCGGAACGAAGGAACCGACTCCCACGGTCAACACGATCGCTCTGGCACGGATGGTGGTTCCGTCAGAAAGTTCAACAGTGGGGTGGTCGGGATCGATCCGGTCCAGGCGAACGGCTTTCCGGCCGAAGAGGAATTGAGGCCCGTAAGTTTCGGCTTGCTTTCGCAATGCGGCCACTAGGTCGCGACCCTTCTCGCCCGGTATCGCCGCGATATCGGCGATCTGCTTCTCGGGATACAAGGCCGTGATCTGCCCGCCGGCTTCATCGAGCGCCTCGACCACCACCGTGCGCAAGCCTCGGAATCCTGCGCAGTAGGCGCCGTAGAGTCCGACCGGCCCCGCACCGATGATGAGAATGTCGGTATCTATGTGCTCCACGGCGTCATTTCCCCTCTGCGTCAGGCGTGCTTGAGGATCGGACAAGGGAGATTGCCGACGTGGGGCATTCATCCGAGGCTTCAAGCACACCTTCGAGCAGACCGGAGTTGGGGGTGGCGTCGAGAAGCGTCACCCAGCCGTCACTGTCCGCTCCGAACACCGCAGGCGCAGCTTCCCGACATATACCGCTGGCCATGCACCGCTCCGGGTGAACCGTTACAGATACGACGGCGTCCGAGCCGTTTGCCCGCGTCACAGCCGCACCGGCCTTTTCTCCCAGCCGCGAGACAAGATATTCAAGGTGCGTCGCACAGGTTCCTCGGCTCCCCGGCTGATATCCGGGAATTTTCGCAACAGTTTGGTGAAAAAGACTTCTCCTTCGAGACGCGCCAAGGGCGCCCCCACACAGAAATGGATCCCATGGCTGAAGGCGAGGTGTTTGTTGTTCTGACGTTCGATGTCGAAGTCGAGCGTATTGTCGAACGCTCGCGGATCAAGATTGGCCGCGGCCAGGAACGAATAGACCGGCGTACCGGCCGATATAACGGTCCCGGCGATCTCATTGTCGTTGATGGCTCTTCGGAAGTCCAAGTGGAAGGGGGGGTCGTACCGAAGCATTTCTTCGACAGCGGAATTCATCAAAGATGGCTTCTCGATGAGTTTGCGTTTGACCTCCGGCCGGTCCAGCAGAATTGTGGTCCCGTTACCCATGAGGTTCGAGGTGGTCTCGTTGCCGGCCGCCAGCAGAACGACCAACTGTGCCAGAGCTTCCGTGGACCCGAGCGGGCTTCCATCTTTCGTTGGCGTGTTCACGACGGTGGAGATCAGGTCATCCTGGGGACGAGCCTTACGCTGCTCCGCAATGTCGGCAAGATAGTCGACGAGTTCCATGCTGGTGCTGATGGCCCGGTCCCGTTCCGGCCCCTGGACCGCCGGGTTATTGGCGCGGGTGAGCGCCTCGGACCAGTCGCGAAAACGCATGCGATCCTCCTCAGGCACTCCGAGGACCGTCGCGATCACCTCAACCGGCACCACACTGGCCAACTCCTCCATGAAGTCGACCTCGTCGCCCGCATCGAATCTCGCCAGCAAACGGTCGGTGACCAGCTCGACCGCCGGCCGCCATGCGGCCATCGCTTTGGGCGTGAATGCGCTCCTGAATACCGACCGGATCACGGGATGCCGCGGCGGATCTACAAAGAAAAGGAAGTTGGACTGAAGCTCAGCGAATCGTCGCTGGCGGGGGTTGTCGGGGTTGTGGGCGCCAGTGCCGGTGACCTCGAGCATGTCGTTTGAGTAGTTGGCTGTGTCGGACAACATCGCCCGCGTGTCATTCGCCCGGGTGAGAAACCACCCGTTGAGCAACTCGGACCAGTGGACTCCGGTTCCGAGCTCTCGGATCTCCTCATAAAGAGGAAAGGGATCTTGCACACCTCCAGCGATGAGCGCATTCAAAATCTCGCTGGACGTCTGCGGCGTCGTGGATGGCAATGGATGACCTCGTGCTCGAACGGAGTTGTCAGCGATCCATTGGCTGGATCCCTGTTTGGCTGGTCCACGCCGCTGCCGACGTCGTGAACGACCCTGGCGGCACCGACCCCATGAACTCGATCACGACCTCAGGGGGCCAGCAGGCTCCCTAGCTGTCGCTCAAACCATGGGTTGTGGCATCCATCACGTTGGCAGCCGTCGGGGCTTTCTGGCACCGTGAACACCGAGGGGCGGGTACCTATTTTTCTCCTGTTCTCGGACCTCTGTTCGAGTTGACAATTGCAATCTGGGCAGCGGTCTACACTTCTGCGATGGCCTCGAAGGCAACTTCCTTGTCCTCCGGAGTTCCGTTAGAGGCGACCCGATTCGTCGGTCGACGACGCGAACTGGCGAAGGCCAAGAGTCTTTTCGGCTCCACGAGGTTGGTGACGCTTACGGGCGTGGGTGGTGTGGGCAAGACGCGCATCGCGATCAAGTTGGCGCACACGATGAGCCAGCGAGACGGCGCCCACTTCGTGTCTTTGGCAGAACTTTCGGACGAAAAGCTCCTCGGCAACGCTGTCGGCGAAGCGCTCGGCCTCAGCCAGCAACCTCAGCACACGGCCATTGACACGATCGCGTCTTTCGTCGGCGATAAAGAGATGCTTCTGGTCCTCGACAATTGTGAGCATCAGATCCAGGCATGTGCGGCGCTCACCAGCAACCTGCTCGCTCGATGCGGACAGCTTCGAATTTTGGCCACCAGCAGAGAGCCTCTCATGGTTTCCGGCGAAGCCACTTTATCAATTCCCCCCATGTCCGCCCCGGGAACCGATCCAGCGGGACCGTCGGCGCTGGCGCAGTACGACGCGGTGAATTTGTTCCTCGACAGAGCTGCAACCGCTGTCCCAGAGTTCGAGTTGACCGAGGACAACTGCGGCACGGTAGCGGCCCTCTGTCAAACACTCGACGGACTGCCGCTTGCCCTCGAACTTGCCGCGGTACGGCTTCGCGCGCTCTCTCTCGATCAGATTTTGACCCGCCTAACCGACCGGTACAGTCTGCTCACCGGCGGTAGCCGGAACGCCCCTGCCCGGCAGCAGACCCTCCGCTCGCTCATCACGTGGAGCTACGACCTTTGTTCTCGGAACGAGCAACTGCTCTGGGCTCGGCTTTCAGTCTTCTCGGGAGGCGTTGAGCTCGATGCCGCTGAGGACGTGTGCTCTGACGACCAGCTGCCTCGTGCAGCGATTTTCGAGCTGATGGCCTCCTTGGTCGACAAGTCAATACTCATCCGTGATGAACAGTTTGGCACCGTGCGTTACCGTTTGCTGGAAACAATTCGGCAGTACGGTGCTCAGCTATTGACCGAAGCGGGACAGTTGACGTTATGGCGCCAACGACACCGGGATTTCTACGCGGGCTTGGTCGCGAGAATTGCGGCCGACTGGGTTGGAATGGGACAGGCCAACAGCGTCAGTCGGCTGCGTAGAGACCATCCCAACATCCGGGTGTCGCTCGAATTCGGCGCTACTCACCCAGGTCAAGCCGAGACCGGCCTTGCCATGGCAGGCAATCTGTACTTTTACTGGATCACCTGCGGGCGCCTGAGTGAGGGCCGTCACTGGATTGCTGAACTATTGGAAAACTACGACGAGGACAGCGAAGCACGGATCAAGGCGCTGTGTGTCGCCGCGAGCTTAGCGGTCTTGCAAGGTTCGTCTTCGACGGCTTCGGAACTGCTCAACGAGGCCGAGAGAATCTCGCGTTCCTTCCAAGAGGCGGCTGCCGTGCCGCACATCAAGCAAGCGCGGGCTCTCGCCGCACTGGTCATCGACGATCACAGCGCTGCCATAACTCTATTCGAGGAGTCCGTGCAGCGTTTCACGCTTCTTCGTGATGAAGGCGGCAAGTACCTGACGCTCACTCTCCTCGGTCTCTCATTTGTCCTTGCCAACGACCACCGCGGCGTAGCCGGCGTTTTACGGGATTGCCAAGAACTGACAGAAACTTCCGGTGAGAGGTGGGGATGGTCTTACTGTCTGTGCGTGGTCGCCTTTGATGCCTGGCGACGCGGTGACAACAGTCAGGCCACCAACTATTTTCGTGAGAGTCTAGAGATCAAAAGCGATTTCGATGACCAGCTCGGGGTTGCGTACTGCTTTGAAGGTCTTGCTTGTGTCGAAGCGGCGGAGAAGCGATTCGAGCGAGCCGCGACGCTCATCGGAGCGGCCGATGCAATATGGCAGCGACTAGGAATTTCGCTGCTGACCTTTCCCGGGTTGGCGCGCTTTCGTGACCAATGTGTCCGCGCCGCTCGTCGCGTCGGAGATCGGCCGTACGAAGCTGCCCGCCGACGAGGCTCTCAGATGCCGTTCGATGAGGCATTAGCATTTGCGCTCGAGAGACCTCTCGTCGCAGTTCCGAGCGACCCGCAAGAGGTTCGTCTGACCCCGAGAGAGCGCGAAATCGCCCTGCTGGTCAGTACCGGCCTCAGCAATCGGGACATTGCAAACCAATTAACCGTGTCTCGGCGCACCGTGGAAGCTCATGTGGAGCATGTCCTGGCGAAGCTCGGATTCGCGTCGCGCACTCAGATCGCCGCATGGGTAATACAAACTCAACGGTGATGCCGCCACGGAGCGCAGTGCTTTCCGCCGCGACACCCGTCACCCGACGGCGCAAGGAAGATTCATATGACCGTGCGCGACCTTTACTCGAAACGCCGGGCTAAAGCCAGTCGACGCCGTTGAGCGTTCGGACCGAAGTCCGCCGCTACGAGGTCATACCGACAGTGGGATCGCGGCGAGGATCGCTGACCAACAAGCGAAATGGCCGCTAAGCCGGATGACGTAGCTACATGACCGGCCTGGCGTCGGATGCTAACGCTCGTCGATGACCGGGGCACCGGTCCGCTCGATGAGAGTGTCGAAATCGACCCCGTCGGCGAGATCGACCACCGCGAACCCCGTCCCAGTCAGATCGAAGACGCCCAGTTCCGTGATGACCCGGCTGACCACCGCTTTGCCGGTCAGCGGTAGATCACAGTGCAGAACAAGTTTGGCGGCACCGGATTTGGTGGTGTGGTCCATCAGCACGATGACGCGTTCGGCGCCGCTGACCAGATCCATGGCACCACCCATGCCCTTGACCATGGAACCTGGCACCATCCAGTTGGCCAGGTCGCCGTTGGCCGCGACCTGCATGCCACCGAGCACCGCGACGTCGACGTGGCCGCCGCGGATCATCGCGAAACTGGTGGCCGAGTCGAAGTAGGACGCACCGGCCACCACCGACACGGTCTGCGTGCCGGCGTTGACGAGGTCGGGATCCACCTCGTCGTCGTAGGGGAACGGACCGACGCCCAGGATGCCGTTCTCGGCGTGCAGCGTGACATCGGAGCCGTCGGGCAGGTGGTCGGGGATCAGGGTGGGAAGACCGATCCCGAGGTTGACATAGTCACCGTCGCGTAGTTCCAGCGCCGCGCGGGCGGCCATCTGGTCACGGGTCCAGCTCATGACGAAACCTCCTGCTGATCGGCCGGCCGGGGACGGGTGGTGCGCTTCTCGATTTCCTTGCGTGCGGCCTGCTCCGGGGTGAGTTCCACGACACGCTGGACGAAGATGCCTGCCAGGTGGATCTCGTCGGGATGCAGCTCGCCGACCTCGACCACCCGTTCGGCCTCGACCACCGTGAGGCGGCCCGCCATCGCGGCGGGGGGATTGAAATTCCTTGCCGCCGCGTGGAACACGCAGTTCCCGGCCTTGTCGGCGACCGCAGCGCGGATCAGCGCGTAATCGGTGACGATCGACTCTTCGAGCAGCATCTGCCGTCCGCCGAAGGTGCGCACCTCCTTCGGCGGCGAGGCCAGTGCCACACTTCCGTCCGGGTGATAGCGCCACGGCAGGCCGCCGTCGGCCACCAGCGTGCCGACACCGGTCGGAGTGAAGAATGCCCCGATCCCGCTGCCGCCGGCGCGCATCCGTTCGGCGAGAGTCCCCTGCGGGGTCAGCTCGACGGTCAGTTCACCGGACAGGTACTGCCGCGCGAACTCCTTGTTCTCACCGACGTAGGAGGCGATCACGCGGGTGATCCGATGCGCCTCCAGCAGCAGTCCCAGCCCGGCGCCGTCGACGCCGCAGTTGTTGCTGACGATCGTCAGATCGCCGGCGCCCTGGGCGAGCAGGGCGTCGATCAGGAACCATGGGATGCCGGCCAGCCCGAATCCGCCCACGGCCAGGCTCGCGCCGTGCGGAATATCGGCCACCGCTTCGGCCGGTGATGCCACGATTTGGTTCAATGTCATTGCTGCTCCAGGTGTTCGATGAGCGCGGAGGTGATGGTGACGGGCCGCTCAGCACGAACCGAGACGACGGCTGGTATCTCGACCGCGGTCATCGCAGCGCCTCGAAGACTGCGGCCAGGCCCTGTCCGCCGCCGATGCACATCGTCTCCAACACCGTGCGTGCGCCGCGCCGGCGCGCCTCATGGGCGGCGGTGGTCAGGATGCGCGCACCGGTCGCGCCGACCGGGTGCCCCAGCGAGATCCCGGAACCGTTGGGGTTCAAACGATCATCACGAGCATCGACTTTCCATTCGGCCAGCACCGCCAGCACCTGCGCGGCGAATGCCTCGTTCAGTTCGATCAGGTCGATCTCGTCGAGGGTCAGGCCGGCCCGCTGCAGCGCGGCGGCGCTCGCTGCCACCGGGCCGATGCCCATCGTCTCCGGGCTGCAGCCGGTCACCGCCCAGGATCGCAGCGCCAGCATCGGCGTCAGCCCCAGCCGCTCGGCGTCCGCCGCGGTCGTGACGACACACAGTGCGGCGCCGTCGTTCTGGCCGGAGGCATTGCCCGCGGTGACGGTCGATTCGGCGTCGATCTTGGTGCGCACGGCGCGTAGTCCGGCAAGCTTGTCGAAGTCGACGTCGGCGCGTGGATGCTCGTCGCGGTCGACGACGACATCGGGCCGCCCGCGCGTGCCTGCGATCGTCACCGGCACCAGTTCCTCGGCGAAACGCCCCTGCTCATGCGCGGCGATCGCCCGCTGATGCGAACGCACCGCCAGCTCATCCTGCTCGGCGCGGCCGATGCCGTAGTGGCGGCGCAGGTTTTCCGCGGTCTCGATCATGCCGCCCGCGATGGGATGCTTGGCGCCACCGGCGGTTTCGCGGGCCCGGTCCAGTCGGTCCAGTAGCGCCACCGCGCCCTGGCGGACACCGGTGCGCAGTCCCAGCGCGTAGTGCTCGACATTGGACATCGATTCCGCGCCACCGGCGACCACCACGCGCGCCGCGCCGGTGGCGACCTGACCGGCGGCGTAGAGCACGGCCTGCAGTCCGGATCCGCAGCGCCGGTCGATCTGCAGCCCCGGAACCCCGGTGCCGAGGCCGGCGTCGAGTGCGGCGATGCGGCCGATGGCCGGGGCCTCGCCGCTCGGGTAGCCGTGTCCGAGGACGACATCGTCGACATCGCCTTCACCGAGGCCGGTCCGTTCGACGAGCGCGCGCACGGTGAGGGTGGCCAGGTCGGCGGCCGTCAGCGCCGACAAGGCACCGCCCATGCGTCCCACCGGGGTGCGCAGTGGATTGCAGATCATGATGTCGGTCATTCCTCGACCGTAGGCCGCATCAGAGATATTCTGAAATACCTAAATCGGCGCCAGTGATATGCAGGAGGTCTCAATCGTGGAGTTACGACATCTGCGGTATTTCCAGGCGGTCGCCGAGGAGCTGCACTTCGGCAGGGCCGCGGACCGGCTGCACATTGCCCAGCCACCGCTGTCCCAGCAGATCCGGCAGTTGGAGCGTGAGCTCGGGGTCGACCTGCTGACCAGGAGTACCCGGCGGGTGGACCTGACGGCGGCCGGCGCGGCGTATCTGAAGCGGGTGGCCGCGATCCTGGATGCGGTGGACGACGCCGGGGCGCAGGCGCGCCGGGTGGCCGACGGTGTGGAGGGCCACCTCACCATCGGATGCGTGGGATCGGCGACGTACTCGGTGCTGCCGCGGCTGGTGCGCGCCATGCGCGATGCGCTGCCGCATCTGGAGATCAGCATTCGCGGTGAGATGCTGGCCCCCGCGCAGCTGGACGGCCTGCGCGCCGGCGATATCGACATCGTGTTGATGCGGCCGCCGGTGGCGGATGCCGGCATCCGCTGCGTGACGCTGCGCCGCGACCGCCTCGTCGCCGCGCTGCCCGCCGAGCATCCGCTGGCCGAACGCGACGAACTCGACATCGTGGATCTGCGCAACGAAGACTTCATCACCCATGCCGGGCAGGGGCGTTCAGTGATGGGCGGAGTGCTCGCCGCGGTGTGCGCGGACGCCGGGTTCGCACCCCGTATCCGCCACGAAGTCTCCGAGACGTCGACCCTGGTCACGCTCGTGGCCGCGGGCCTCGGGGTGGCGGTCGTACCCGCACCCACCGCCGATCTGGACGTCGCCGGGGTCAGCTACCGGCCACTGCGCCCGGCAACGCTGGGCGTCGACCTGGTGGCGGCACATCTGGGTGACGGCGCCTCCCCCGCGATCCGACGCGCACTCGACGTGCTCGGCGAGATCACCCGGTAGACGGTCGTTCACGTGCGTCGCCAACAAGAACTCCGGGACATGGCGGTTCGTGCAACCGCTGATACTCTCCGTCAACCGGAACGGCCGGGTTTGATCGCGACACATCCGGATCGAAAACGCACACCAGCATAGGTATGAAACAAGGCCATACACTCGAGGTCGTCGTACTTTCGGGCGACCTGCCGAGGGTCCGGCGGCGGCGACGTACTCGGTGTGCCCCAACACGGCCAATCAGTGGTCAGCGAAGATGATTTCGATGATCGCATGCTGACGATGGGTGAAGTCAGCTTTGGATGTTCGAAGGTCGGTGTCGGGATCACGCACCGCGCCCGGACACAGCACCGGTGTCCGGGCCGAATCGTCGATCCAGTTGATGGCCGGGTCGATGACGGTGTTGCACCACAAGCTCGCCTAGGTCATAGCGCACGACCGAGTCCAACTGCTGGGCCCACCGTCTGCGATGCACGGGAGGATTCCGGAGTTCAGAGCCTAAATGCACTATGCTCAGCCAGTGGTCGAGGAGAGTTCGCGACGTTCGAAGAATCGACGGCCGCTCAGACTGAGTGACATCGCCGCCGACCACGTTCGTGAGCTCATTGTCTCCGGCCAACTGACTGGGGGAGAATTCATTCGGCCCGAGAATGTCGCAGAGGAACTCAGCATCAGCGCAACTCCTGCGCGTGAGGGTCTGTTGCAATTGCAGAGCGAAGGTTTCCTGACCGTCGAACCCCGCCGCGGGTTCGCCGTGTCGGCACTGTCGAGTGAAGATGTCCGCGACATCTATGACGCTCAGGCGCTTCTCGGCGGTGAGTTGGCTGCGCGAGCGGCGAAGGTTTGTGAACCGGAGATCATCAGATCACTTGAAAAAATTCAAGACAATCTTGAAAAAGCTGCGGCAGCAAACGATTACGACTCAGTTGAGGTGTTGAACCATGAGTTCCACTCGATGATCTATCGGACCGCCGGCGCGCAGCGCATCCGGTGGTTGCTCAAGCGCACGCTAGCCTTCGCCCCGCGCAAGTTTTTTGCTGCGGTAGAGGGCTGGCCCGAGGCCTCTGCGCATGATCACCGAAGAATAATCGAGAGCCTCCGCGCCGGCGACGCCGAGCAATCGAGGATCGCCATGGTCACGCATATTCAGAACGCTGGACACCTTCTGGCGCAGCACCTTTCGGAGTCCTAGCGACCAGTCGCTCAGAAGGTCGATCCGAAGTACGCCTTCTCGGCGGCTACGCATGAAATATGGGCGACCGGCTACTGCTCAACCTGCAGAGCGAGCGGCAGCTAAAAGGATCCCCTGTGCGCGCTGCAAAACGGGAAGGTCGACCATCTGGCCATCCACCGTCGCGACGCTGTCGCCGGATTCGAACGAAGCGACCACCTTGGTGGCCCAGTCAACATCTTCGGGCGAGGGCGTACTAGCTCGATTCGCTATCGACACCTGATCGGGGTGTATGCACAATTTGCCGGTCATGCCGAGCCGGCCGGCGTACGCCACATCGTCAGCGAGAACATTCGGATCGTTGAGCACGGTAGTGACACCGTCGATAGGCGGCGGCAGGCCTGCCGCCGCAGAGGCGACCACCAGCATGGAACGGGCCGTCAGCAGAGCATCACGATCGACTGGGTCAACGCCCAATTCTGCGCCAAGATCAACGCTTCCGAACGCCAGCCGAGTCACTCCAGGCGCCGCACACAATTCCGTCAGGGCAGTGAGTCCGGCGGCGGTTTCGACCAGTGCCACGACCGCAGTCCCTGGCGAAAAGGACTTCACTGTGTCCACCCGGCCAGCTTTGGGCAACATCAAAGCTGCCATCCCGTCCCGGCTCAGGCCGAGATCGTCCTCGTGCCACGGTGTACCAGCTCCATTGATACGCACCATTGCCGGCTTGTCCGAGCGAAGCCACTTGCGCGCGTCTTCGCGAGCCTGGGCTTTGAGTGCGGGGGCTACAGCGTCTTCAAGGTCGATGACGACGATATCCGCACCTGACGCCGCCGCTTTGTCGAAGCGTTCCGGCCGGTGCCCCGGCACGAACAGGAAGGTGGTGGCGGAGCGGATCTGCTCGGCGTTGTAGCCGGTCATGCCAACGTAGCGGTGGCAGAGGCGTGTACCGTGTCGGATCCGGAGTTCACGGTGAGCACGACAGTTGATTCACCGGGGTCACCCTGCACGCGAATTGCGTCACCGAGAAAGACTGGGCGCTGAAATCGGAACTGCAGACGACTCAATGCGCGGTCGGAAACGTTGGCGCGCAGCAACTCAGCCATATACACGGCCAGCAACGGGCCATGAACGACCAATCCCGGATACCCTTCGGTGGCGATCGTGTAGCGCTCGTCATAATGGATGCGGTGTGCATTACCGGTCAGCGCGCTGAACCGAAACAGTAGCGCTGGATCAGGTTGTGGCTCGGCCAACCACGGTGTGGTCGGCGCGCCGAGTTCGCGATCGTCGCGGACGAAACTGGTCGCGGTACCGTCATCGCTGCGGTACACGTAATCCAACTCCTCAACCAGCCTGAGTTGATCGCCCTGCCGGTAGCTGTGTCGCACCGCGACGAACAGCATCTCGCCCGATCGACCGCTTTTGACTTTCGCGCCGACCAATTCGGAGTGTCGAGTTGCTTGTTGGCCGATTACCAGCGGCGAGATAACTTCCACGCGGCCACCGGCGAACATTCTGCGGCGGTTCGGGATTGGCGGAAGGAACCGCCCGTCACGCGGATGTCCGTCTACGCCCAGATCGCTGGTTGCCGGCCAGTCCAGGAAGAAAACCCAGTGCCAAAGCGAAGGCAGCTCATCGCCATCTCCGAAGCGTTGGGCGCAGTCGATGGTCGCGGCGAACTCGGCCACGCGCGCGGCCGTGATCGTGTCGATTGAAGAGACCGGCTCAGGTTGCCAGCCGGAGATATGGCTTGCCAGATCGCTGTTGAGGGCATGGGTCACGTCATTTCCCTAGATCGAATGCGCCGTTGAAAAAATTGATCTCAAGCATCCAAGCCGCCGCGCTTGACGAGTTGCTTGGCGATGACGCCCTTGAGGATCTCGTTGGTGCCCTCACCGACGATCATCAACGGAGCATCACGGAAATAGCGCTCCACGTCGTATTCGGTGGAGTAACCGTACCCGCCGTGCACCCGCACCGCGTCCAGCGCGATCTGCATGGCCGTCTCCGAACAGAACAGCTTGGCCATCCCGGCCTCCATGTCCACACGCTCACCGGAATCGAAACGCTCTGCCGCAGAGAACAGCAACGCTCGGGCAGCGGCGAGTTTGGTGCCCATGTCGGCGAGCATGTTGCCCACCGACTGGTGCTCCCAGATCGGCTTGCCAAAGCTCTCCCGATCCTGGGCATACTGCAGCGCATCGTCGAAGGCTGCGCGGGCCACACCGGTGGCGCGGGCGGCGACCTGCAACCGCCCCACCTCCAGGCCCTTCATCATCTGCGCGAAGCCCTTACCCTCCTGCGTACCCAGCAACGCGGCCTGCGGAACCCGGGCGTCCGCGAAGTTCAGCTCACACGCCTCGACACCCTTATAGCCGAGCTTGTGCAGATCCTTCGAGATGGTGAAGCCCGGCACCCTCTCGACCAACAGGATGGACACACCCTTGTGTGCTGGCGAGGCCTCCGGGTCGGTCTTGCACAGCAGCGCGATCAAGTCCGAGCGACGGGCGTTGGAGATCCAGGTCTTGCTGCCGTTGACGACATAGTCATCGCCATCCTGGCGCGCGACCGTCCGCATGGCCTGCAAGTCGGAGCCGCCGCCGGGCTCGGTCAGCGCCATGGTGGCACGCAGTTCGCCGCTGGCCATCCGCGGCAGGTAACTCTGCTTCTGCTCCTCGGTACCGAACAGCAGGATCAGCTTGGAAACCACGGTATGGCCGCCCATCGCGCCGGCCAGGCTCATCCAGCCGCGGGCCAACTCTTCGGCCACCTGCACATAACACGGCATCGAGACGGCACCGAAACCAAACGGCTCGGGGATCGACAAGCCGAAGACGCCGATCTCCTTCATCGTCTCGATGAGCTCTTCAGGATAGGTATTCGAGTGCTCCAGGTCCCGCACCACGGGCTTGACCTGCTTGTCCACGAAGTCGCGAACGGTCTTGACGATGGCTTCTTCTTCGGGGCTGAGCTTCACGGCATCTCCAAGACGGCAGTTTTGAATCGGATGTAGAAAATATTCTATAGAGTTGACAGTGCTCGAGCAAGGTGGGACAACACTCGAGGGGCGGCCGGTGTCGGTTCGCAGACGCGACCAACCCAAACTTTCTTCGGCGTGACTCGTCGCCTTCAAGGGGCATTGCCGCTCGTGCCGAGAGCCGCAGCTTCAATTACTCCTGTTGATCCAAAGCCGAGCGTCGATAGTTCGAATTCGGTCAGCACATGGCTTTGGTTTTGCGGAAACCGTTGTGCACCTGTTCTGCGACGCCGGAATCTGACATGGTTCCGATCATGGCTTCACATCATGCAGCGTTGACAAGCACACTTTCGCTGATGACGGCTGCGGGAATGATCTTCACATCGGCTCCCGCCGCGGCGGCCCCCGGGCCGGAAGTGGAGTACACATACAACGTGATTGTCCGTCGCCACTTCGAGTTTCCCAACAATGACGCCATCGGGTACGGCCATCGGATTTGCGGCAAGGTGGCCGCAGGCATGCCGTACGTCAATGTGCTCGATGACGTCAAACACGACGTCCTACCGAACGACGAAGGCTCAGCTGTCTACGTCGTATCGTATGCAGTCAACCTTCTTTGCCCCGTTGAGATACCGCGCCTCAGGAACTCCGCGGCCAATTACGGACAGGCGGCTCGCTGACAGTGCTTCTGCGGCCGCCGAATCAACGCTGACCCATCGCTCAAGATTAGATCGACCATCTACCGATCATCAGCCGGCTTCCATCTCGATCGGCAGCATTTTCGCGTGGGCGTAAGGGTGAAGTCGTTGACTTACAGGTTATTTCGCCGTGTAGAGGTGCGTGGGCCCTGACCTGTCGGAATATACGCGACCGTGCGATTCCAAAACCCATAGATGTGCTTCGACTTCGAGCACAGCACTCATCGCGTGAACCGCACTGAGCTCCTCAATGCTTCGCAATTTTCGGGTCCAACGCATCCGCCGCGCGATGTCGTAGGCAGTACAGCCCTGAGTCGTGACCAAAGCTTCGATCTCATTGAGCCGCAGTTCGTGGTGTTCGAGTAGCTCTTCGGCGCGGATACGAACGTCACCCCCGAGTGCGCCGTGCGCTGGCAGCATCGTTCTGGGCCCATGGTCTACCAACAAACGCAACGAGTTCAGGTATGTCTGTAATGCCCGTGGCGTGGGACACGGCTCGAATCCAATCGATGGCGTGATGCGCGGCAGGACGTGGTCGCCCGTGAACATGAGACCGTCGTCTGGTTTCTCGAAAACCAGATGGCCCTGAGTGTGACCCGGCGTCGCATGTGCCACCAAATATGTCGATCCACAGTTTATTTGAGACCCAGGATCGATCCATTCATCGGGTGGGCCGATCACTATTCCGCGTTCGAAGGATTCCGGTTCGAGGTACCGCACGCTTTCAGCCAGACTCTCAGCTCCCGCCCGCGCAAGCAGTACAGCTTGATCTCCATACATGAACTCCTGTTCGGAGGCACGTGCGATAGCGTCCTGCTCTCCTCGACCCAACCCGACCGAGATACCCTGCTCACGCTGGAATTTGAGAGCTTGCGAGTAGTGGTCCCAGTGCAGATGGGTCACGAGGATCTGCGATATGTCTTGCAATGTCAGGCCGAGTTCGGCCAGCGACCTGAGCAGAACGCGCTCAGATTCCTCGGTCGCGAAGCCCGGGTCGATGATGGTCGCTCCGTCACCCGCGGAAACGACATACGCGTTGACAGACCGAAGATCGCGAAGCGGAAGCGGCAGTTCGATACGCCAAACCTGACTAGAGACTTGTTCAACGCAACCAACGCTGTCATCCGTCGAGTGCATAGCGGATCCCCTCACTGTCGACCGGCCGATAATCTAACATAAAATAAAAAGACAAAGGAGACCGGGACGCCGGACGAACGACTTCACACCCGGAAATGTCAGCGAGAGCGCTTCGAGCGCGCGGTCTGTCCTCCAAATAGCGCGCTCGCAACGAATGCCAGCGCGTTCACGACCAGGGAGTCGACGGAGGATCGGCGCGGATCCCACCATTCGAGAACCCAGTTGAGTGAGCCCATCATGAGCATCTGCGCTGTGTAGGGGTCGTATTCAGCTCGCAACTCACCTGAACGACTGAGATCACTGAGAAGCCGACGCCAGAGTTCGCCATACTTCTCTTCTTCACGCATCTGGCGTTTGCGGATTGATTCCGGCACCTGGCCTGCGTTACGGATGGCCGCTTTCGAGTAGTCGGAGATCTCGAGCATGTGCCGAAGATGAGCTTCAACTGCTGTGAGCAGTCGGTCCTTGGGCTCGGACGTAGCCGGTAGCACTTCCAAGGCTGCAACGGTGTGCTCGCGCGTCTCCGCTGTTCCCGTCCACATGACTTCCTCGATCAGCTCTTCGCGGGAAGCGTAATAGTAGTAAATGGCGGGCGCTTGCACCTCGGCAACAGACGCGACATCGGTGAGCCTGAGCCCGGAGTAACCCTTCACGCTGAGAATATGCGCTGCGGCGTCAAGAATGCGCTTACGGGTCTGCTCGGACTTGGACTCGCCGCCGTCTTCGACAGATTGGTCGCTTCGGGGCGACGCGTGTCGGGCGAGTTGGCGTCGGGCCATTGAATGATCCTATACAGCGATGCCTCCCCAGCTGGCCGGGACAGCCGTCGGTGCCCGTAGATGCACCAAAGCCTTAAGAAAACAGGCCGACGATCATCCGGCGGCGATCAGACCAGTCGACCCCGCGAAGGTCGATCGACGCGGATTCCGTCACCATGACGTCGACGTCATGGGCCGGCGTCGACACCGGCCTGCTGAGTCTCTCCACCAGAGGCGATTTCCCGGCGAATCGCCTCGGTACCGCGATGATGGATACGCCGGCGCGACTTTGGCGGCCTGCAGCGCAGAAGTCGGGGTGCCCACCAATGCCACCGACGACCTTGTCGCCAACTCCTTCCACGTTGATCTGCCCGAAGGGATCGATCTCTATCGCCGTGTTGACGGCGACAAATGGGTCGCCATGCGCTAGGCGCGATAAGGAGTGCGTGTGCTCGAACCCCCGAAGGATCGGCCTGTCGTCAGCCCAGTCGTACAGCGTGTCGCTGCCGATGAGGTATGCGGCCGACGGTTGCCCCAGGAGCAGACCGCGTCGATCGAGATCGACGACCGCGTCAGTCAACAGCCCAGTGTCGATTCGAAGGGGAACATTCGACCTTTGAAGTAAAGCTGACCCCAACTGTCCGGGTCCGTACTGCAGTCGCGCTCCTTCAGGTATGAAGGCAAGAACGCGGTCAGCGAGCGCACGGTGCACGTCATCGATCGGGCGCTGCGGGAACCGGACAGCGGGTTCACCGGCAGTACCCACGATGGTGACATTTGAGCAGTCGACGGCCTCCTCGGCGCTGGCTACCGCCGCGTCCGGGTCGAGTACGGCGGCGACCGCTACACCCTCAGCGATGAGCTCGCGCTGCCAAGAGACCTCGGTCGTGAAGTGCAGTTCGCCGTGACGCCGAGCCAGACGAGTGATCAACAGGTCGGGACGGAACTGACTGCTCATGAGCGCGGGGATCGCAGCCAGACTGGTCGGGATGAAACTCGCCGTGCTGGCCTTCAAGACGCTGCGCACTCCCCACCCGGGCATCAACGCGATGATCTCGCAGAAAGCGTCCGGGTCGAGTCCCTCGGGAGGCGCCGGCATCCAACCAAGAATCAACCGAACTCCGCCGACGTCCCGCGCGATGGCGCTCAGTTGTGCGCCAATGGCAATCCCGTCACCGAGCCGCCCAATCTGACCGACCCCGTCGCCCAAAGCGATCGTCATTCGTGGGCGCATGAGCGTCCGTAGCGTCGCCTCCCTGCCACCGTCCAAGCCCACTGACATCACTGACACCGTTCAGATGCAGGTGCTGCGATTGATCGATTTGCACCGCTGACACCTGCTGCTATGGACCAACGCTCGTCCCGTCGACGCGGGCCGATGATCGACTGCCCATACGGCAACTCAGCTACCAGTTGCTTCACCCAGACCTCTTCCACGCCCCATCGCGACTCCCCTGCTCTGCGGTTCAAGAGCCGCACCGTCCGCCCCTCACAAATTCCTCCCGGATTCTAATCTATATTTGAATAAATCGGATACCATCGGGCGGGGAGCGGTTCAGGCCAAGTGCCGGGCGGTACTCGTTCGGCCGTGCTCGTCGACACTGCTCATCGCGCGGAGTTGGCAATACGCGACGGATGTAGACCCTGAAGTAGTCAACCCGAACCTCGGATGACAGAAGTCGATGCAGTCAGACCCACACACGCCAGGGGCCGCCTATCAAGCGCAGCCAATTGTCACACATCTGTTGTTCCACAGACGATTTGAAACAAATTTACACACCAAATTTCTCGAAGGGAGTCGACCATGGGCAGGTACAGAGTCATCCAGTGGGGTGTCGGATACACGGGCGCCAGTGCACTGCGGTACGTAGTGCAGAATCCGGCGCTGGAACTGGTCGGAATTCAATGCCATACCGAAGAAAAGGTGGGCAAGTCATCGAACGAAATCTGCGGATACGGGGCAAGCGACGGCATCACTGCCACTCGTGATCGCGGCCAGCTTCTCACCGCCAACGCAGACTGTGTGCTGTTCATGCCGAGAGACCTTTTCGACGACCCCAGCGTACTCGGGGGGCCGTCCGAACTGTGGATGGCCGATCTCATCGCGATCCTGGAGAGTGGCGCGAACGTAATCAGCCCTTTGACGTGCGGCATCAGTACCCGGCAGATGGCGAACCCACACAGTTTTCTCGATCGAATCAACAGCGCCTGCCAGAAGGGAGGCAGCACAGTAACATTCACCGGATTTGACCCCGGATTCACCACCGACTACCTCGCCTTCGTGCTGGCAAGCGCGGTGGGTGAGACCGAGCAGATCCGTACCTGGGAGTTTCTGGAGTACTCGTCGTACCCTGTGGCCGCAACCCTGAATGCGGTCGGCTTGGGAGTTTCCGCCGAGCAGTCCACCCAAGTTGCTCAGACCGTGACCGCAATATGGAGTAGCGGACTGCACCTACTCGGGGAAGCTATGGGCGTTTCCATCGATGATGTGAAACTGGACATCGATGCCTACTTCGCCTCGGAAGATTTCACGACACCGGGAGGAATGACGGTGCTGGCCGGCCAAACATCAGCGCTCTGGTGGAAACTTCGGGGCATCTGCGCAGGCCGCGAACGATTTGTGATCAATCACGTCAGCCGGATCGCTGCCGATGCCGCGCCGGATTGGCCCAACATCGGAACTGACGGCGGCTATCGAGTCGAAATCGAATCTTATCCTCCAGTACTTGTCGACTGGCCGATGGGCTTACCTGGCGGCGGCGGCACATCTTTCGCAGACGCGATGATAATGACCGCGGCACGCTGCGTGAACTCCATTGAAGCAGTTGTCAATGCCACGCCTGGTTACAAGTCATTCCTGGACCTTGCGCCAATCGGCGGGAAGTACAGCCTCATCAACTGACGACAACGGGCACCGGCGACTCCAACACGTTGCTTCATCGGACAGTCAGGTCGGTGCAAGCGCCGGTTCACTGCAGCCCTGCAGCCCAGTTCGGTGATCTTGTCGATCACGCGTCGAGCACTGCAGGTCTGCATGAACCTTATATTGGAGTAACGCAGCCGTAGTCAGGACCGTTGCCGCGCCTCGCCGATCGGCGTTGGTGCGCTGCAACAAGGGCAAGCCAGATTGCCAACCAACAAACCGGGTGTTGCCCGCTTCTCTAACATCCATGTAGTGTGACTGCCACCACTTGATGTGGACCTATATGTCCATATAATTGACATGACTGTTCGTGCCGGAGTTCGACTGAGGGTCAACGGTTGTCAGTGCGGCCCGATTGTGCTCGCGTTTGTCCTGACCCACGGCAAGCGGTCATGCGCACCGAGCGCGCGGATAGTCCTCGCAGCCGCGCCATAGCGGTACAACGAAGGGAGTGAACGTGCAAGGCGACAGCCGCTTCTACGCGCCACCTGACCTACCGATCGCACCTAATGCCGAACTTCTCATCACGCTCGGGTCTGCAATCGGTGCGTTGGCCGCTTTCATCGTCGCCGTGCGATTCTGGCGCAAAACTGGCTCTCTCATACCCCTTGCATTGCTCATCGGTGCGGGACTGGCAGTGATCAACGAACCATTCGTCGACCTGCTGGGCAAGTGCTACCACAACGCCACGGCCCAGTTCGGTTTGTTCGAAATTTTCCAGCGGCCGATACCGCTGTGGGGCTTGTTCGGCTACGTGATTATCTATGGGGTCATCGCCTGGTGTATTGCCGCAGGGATGCGGCGGGGGCTCCGCCAGTCTCGGCTATGGCTGATCATCATTGCGTTGTGCCTTCTACAGGTGGCGATGGAGATGGTCATCCTGCCTACCAACCTTTACTACTATTACGACTACCAGCCATGGTCATTCTTCGGCATGCCGATGCACTGGCTCGCACTCAATTTCAGCGGGACTGTGCTTACTGCCGGTGTGCTCGCGCTCGCTTGGCCGTACCTGACCGGCCGGCGCCAGGCGCTGGTGTTTGTGCTGCCCATGGCAACACAAACATTGTGCTCGTACCTTATTGGCCTGCCGTTGTTTGTCGCACTCCATTCCGAGGCTGGACCTGCCGCCATGTGGTTCGGAGCGACAGTAACAATCGTACTGGCGGTCGTTTTCATCAGTTGCGTTGCGCGCAACGTAGAACGTGGGATGAAGCGCGAGGCGTCGACGTTCAAAACTCCAGACCCGAACGGGCGGAGGGGCTCTCTGCGCATGGAGCTCGTCAACGGCCAACGGCGCGCGCAGGCTGGCGGGGCTCACTCTACGAATCGAAGGCACTGACAATGGACCCAAATCCCGATTACGACCTGAGCGACGAGGGTGAATTTTTCTTCTCGTTCTTGCCGTGGGCACTTCGCGGTGTCTATCCGCCGCCGGCCTATCCCCCCGTATGACGTAGCCCGAACATCGGCCCGGCCGGCTGAGGTGCCGAATCACCTTGGCACACATTGAAAGGAACAGGTCTCCGTGAAAAGTACGATCCGCGTACTTCGTGTGCTTTTGGTTTCCATGCTGGTGACTTGCGCAATACCGGCGCCGGCTCAGGCGGACACCGTCGAGTATCTTCAGGTGCCGTCCGCGGCGATGGGCCGCGACATACCCGTTGCCTTTCAGGGCGGCGGTCGCCATGCAGTCATTCTTCTGGATGCATTCAACGCGGCACCCGATGTGAGCAACTGGGTAACTGCTGGCAATGCGATGAATACGCTTGCAGGGAGGGGTATCTCGGTGGCCGCTCCCGCGGGCGGCGCCTACAGCATGTTTACCAACTGGGAGATGGACGGCAGCAAACAGTGGGAAACCTTTCTGAGCTCCGAGCTACCGGACTGGTTGGCCGCGAACAAAGGCTTGGAGGCCAACGGCCATGCCGTCGTGGGAGTGGCTCAAGGCGGCACGGCGGCCATGAAGCTTGCCGAATTCAACCCCTTCCGGTTCAGGTACGCCGGTTCCCTGTCCGGATTCCTGTACCCGTCGTCAACGACCTTCAACGGCGCGATCACGGCCGGGATGGCCAAATTCGGCGGTGTCGACACACGGGCGATGTGGGGAGCGGCGCAGCTCGGCCGGTGGAAGTGGCACGACCCCAACGTCCACATTCAGCTCTTGGTCAACAATGCGACGCGGTTCTGGGTCTACAGTCCGACGGCCCTCGGTTGCACGGACCCGGCCGCGATGATCGGAGTGTGCGACCAGGCGGTCGGCAGCAACAGGACATTTTACAATCACTACCGGGAGAGCGGGGGCAACGTAGGACATTTCGAGATCACCACCGGGGGGCAGCATGATTGGGGCTCTTGGGGTCCGCAGCTTGCGGCAATGACTCCTCATCTAGTGGCCGCCCTAGCGTGAACGAGCCGTCGGCTTGGCCCCGCGGGCCGCAGATGCGACAAGTACGCGTTCGCCGCCGTTCCGTTCGTTTACACGGAACCGTCGCAGACCGGCCTACCCAGACCTCAAATCACCGCATAGATCACCATCGAAAAGGAAACTAGCGAATGGGTATCGGCATTCACACCCAGGGCCTCACGAAGTCGTTCGGGTCGTCGAAGATCTGGGAAGACGTCACGTTGACGGTTCCCGAGGGTGAAGTCAGCGTGTTGCTGGGCCCCTCCGGTACCGGTAAGTCGGTGTTTTTGAAGTCGTTGATCGGTCTGCTGCGCCCCGAGCGTGGGTCCATCGTCATCGATGGCACCAACATCCTGGAGTGCTCGGCCAAGGAGCTCTACGAGATCCGCACCCTGTTCGGTGTGCTGTTCCAGGACGGCGCGCTGTTCGGCTCGATGAACATCTACGACAACACGGCCTTCCCGCTGCGCGAGCACACCAAGAAGTCCGAGTCCGAGATCCGCAACATCGTGATGGAAAAGCTCGAACTCGTCGGTATGCCCAATGACGGGCACAAGTTCCCCGGTGAGATCTCCGGCGGTATGCGCAAGCGCGCCGGCCTGGCCCGCGCCCTGGTGCTCGACCCGAAGATCATCCTGTGCGACGAGCCGGACTCCGGTCTGGACCCGGTGCGTACCGCCTACCTGTCCCAGTTGCTGATCGACATCAACGCCCAGATCGACGCGACGGTGTTGATCGTGACGCACAACATCAACATCGCCCGTACCGTGCCGGACAACATCGGCATGTTGTTCCGCAAGAAGCTGGTCATGTTCGGCCCGCGTGAGGTGCTCCTCACCAGCGAGGAGCCGGTGGTCAAGCAGTTCCTCAATGGTCGTCGTATCGGTCCGATCGGTATGTCGGAGGAGAAGGACGAGGCCACCGCCGCCGCCGAGCAGGCCATGCTTGAGCAGGGCCAGCATGACGGCGGTGTCGAGGAGATCGAGGGTGTGCCGCCGCAGCTGATGGCCACCCCCGGTATGCCCGAGCGCAAGGCCGTCGGGCGTCGTCAGGCCCGGGTGCGCGAGATCCTGCACACCCTGCCCCCGGCCGCCCAGGAAGCCATCCGCGACGACCTCGCTGCAGCAGCCGACTATCCCGCGCGCGGATCCGGCTACCACAACGCGCAGCTTCAGATTGCCGGTGACGATACCGCGACCGAGATCCTCCCGACTATACCCAGCCGTTGACGAGCGATGAACACTCTCATCGCGCACTCGCGACGGGCGCCTCAGGTGACCAATCGTTCACTAATTGACCCCACCTCCGTTGTGCCACATCGCAACTCGCGTGCACACGATTCAGCTTCAGCGAGTGCCGGGCGTTCATCGATCAGCAAGCCAGTTGTGGGACGCCGGGGGCCCGCCCCTAAAGTATCCAAAGCAGATATTTGTTCGACGGCGCTGTCACTTCTGGATCGGGAGGGACCGCAAGCACTGACGAGCCGCCGGCTGGCGCACGAGTTGGCAATATCGACCAAGACCCTATACAAGCGGATACCCAGTCAAGGTGCGCTCCTGGACGAGCTGGGAGATCTCTGGGCGGCAAACGTCACCGTGTCGGTGCAGACCAGCGGAACATGGGAAGCGGTCGCAAGGAGATCATTCCTCTGCCTATATATGGAACTCACAGCGCATCCCCATCTCACTGCCATACTGAGCAATCGCGTCGTTGATCACCTCATGGTCCGGTTCCATTCCTTGATCGCTTTCGCAACCTCTCAATCAATCGCGCCTGAGATGGCCAGGAGGCACAGTCGGATGGCAATCGGCGTCGTTGTGAACTCTGCCATTGCTGGGGTCCGCCCTGCATCGGGCGACCGCAGTTTCGCCACCGGGAGAAGGTCGGTTCTCAGCAACCAAGACCTCGTCGGCACCCTTGATTTGATCGTCAGCTCCACTCGCCTTTTCCCACAACATAATTCGACAGAATCTGGTAATTCGAAACTGGCACAGAGCCGGAGCGATTTGGGAAGAGAGGGCATCGATGAATAGAGCCGAACAGACCGCCTTGGTCTGGGCGCTGACCGACTCCGCTAAACCGATTTTGACCATACCCGCGCGGCTGTGGTTACACGCAACGATTGGCGCCGGCGACATCGACGATGCACTGCGGGAGCTACTCGCCGTGCTCAGCAAAAGCCGCGCACCCCTGGAACCGGAACTGTATCTACGCGTGGGATTCTGGGTCGCTGGATATTCCGGAAGCACCGTAGAAGCCACACTTGTCGAGTTGATGAAGTGCATCCCGATCAATGGGGATGCCTGCCCACCTGCTGACCAACCCTTGATCTCTCGGTGAAGACAACAACTTCCAAGCAAAGCGAACCCTCAGCCTATCCGGGAGTGGTCGTCACGAAGTCGGAACTACCGACTGAACAGCCCACTTCGTGCATGAACATAAAATCCGGCTGCAAAGGCCTCGGAACCCGTGCCCCGCACCTAATACAGTGCGAGAGGAATGTCGAACGGGTACACTGGGCCATCAGCCAGCCATCGAATTGCCCCGCGTCGTAGGATTCCTCAACGACTGTCGTCGGCCTCACGTCATTCGCCGGCGTGTGACGCCAACAATCGCTTGCTCACAGCACATTTCCGGGAATCGATGACGATCAGCTCCAGTTCTGCGTACTCGCCCAAGTACGAAGGTCGCTCAGTTCCATGGGTAGAAGTTCCCTGGTCACTGACGAGTCCATTTCGAACGGCCGCTGCGGTGCATCGTTGTTGAAAGTGTAGAAACTCTCGACGTTGTCGATGAAGGTCTCCCGGTCGAGACCGGACGTGTTTCCGAACGCCTGCCAGAAGCCCTCCCCGAACTGCCGGGGAGTCAAATAGTCAAGCTCGACTTTCGTGCCCACCGTCTCGCTCAGGATTGCCAGGACCTCCAGCGTCGTGAGTCGCTCAGGTCCGCCGAGCCGAATCTTGCGGCCTACCAGATCGGGCCGATCAAGTGCTGCGACCATGTACTTCGCAACGTCCCCCAGGCTGATCCAGTCTGCCTGCAGCTGCGGCTTGTGGCAGTAGGAATACATACCGTTTGCAATCTGTGTTCGAACCCAGTCGCCCTGAAGATTGTCCATAAACAGAGTCGGCTGAAAAACAATGCATGGGACGCCCGACTCCAAAAAGATGTTCTCCATACTCGCGACGCGGTCGTATATCGGATCACCGCATGGAGCGTCGCCAGGCGACCACATGCTCGAGTTGACAATTACCAGCCTGACCGCGGCCCGCCGCGCCGCGTTGGCGACATTCTGCGCCTCGCCGAGTAGCCGATCACGGTCGCCCAGGACGGGCGCCTGAAAGAACACAGCGTCCACATCGGTCAAAGCCGTTGCAAGCGCATCCCGATCGGAATAGTCAGCCGCGACCGCCACCACGTCCGCGAATTCAAGCGCCGAGAATGCATCTGGCCTCCGACTGACGGCCCGGACTGCGATACCCGCGCGGCACAACTCGCGTACCTGGGGAATGCCCTGTGCTCCAGTCGATCCGAATACAAGTACGTTGGTCATGCTCATGATCTAACTCCTGACGCAAGATATTCGATGGGCAGAGCGTTCGGGCCTGCGAAAAACAAGATGATCAGGGTGCGTGTACCTACCTATGGAGCCCGAGAGCACGCGCCGATCTTGGTATTGCCTCGACGACAAATTTTGCGTAACGTGACCCCTGTCACTATGTGGACAGTATCATCCACATAGTGTTGATTTCAAGACGATGCGGGCCAAAATAACGCAGGAGATTTCACCCTGCCGAACGTAGATATCGCGATGGGCAGAACGCCTTGCTGCACTGCGCCGGCCGACGACGAACGAGGACGGGCGTGCACAGACAGCAATCGACTTTGAAAGGAACATGATGAGCGAAGCATTCACAAAGTTCGATCTCACCGGGAAATTTGCGGTCGTCACTGGCGGCAGCGCAGGAGTCGGATACTGCATGGCACGAGGATTGATGCGTTCGGGAGCAAAGGTTTTACTCGCCGCTCGGCGAGAATCAATGTTGGTGGAGTCTGCCGCCAGACTGGCCGACGAAGCTCCCGAGGGCACCGTTGACTTTGCAAGCGTCGACCTCGTCGACCGAAGCGATGTCGCCCGTTTCGCGCGCACAGTACTTCAGAAGTACGACGGGGTGGACATCTTCGTCGGCAACGCCGGGCTCGACAGCTACCGACCCTTGGACGCGATCGACGGAAATATTGTTGATGAGGTATTCCAGGTCAACGTTACAGCCAACATCGCGTTGACCAGAGCATTCCTCCCCCACATGCGTCGCCAGAGATGGGGCCGATTTATCTACACGTCATCCGCGACCAGCATTTGCGCCTCTGCCCAGGACGGTGTCAGCGTCTACTCCGCGTCGAAAAGCGCTATCAACGCTTTCGCCAGAGCCACGGCAGCAGAAACCGGTCGAGACAACATCACCGCAAATAGCCTGATTCTCGGTGTGTACATGACCGATAAGTTGGCAGAGCTCCTGAAGTCGCTCGAGGTCGCACACGGGAGCGACGCACCGCAAGCCTGGAAGCAATCGATCGTCAGCATGACCGCGGCAGGCCGTGTTGGAGAGTGCGAAGACGTCGAGGGTCTGATCCAACTGCTCGCCAGTGAAGCCGGTAGCTATATCAACGGCACAAGTTTCGCCGCAGACGGAGGAATGTCGATCATGTTGCGGCCCAATGGTGTGTCTGCTTAACCGTGATAGTCGAGATCCCCGATACTCAGCGAAGAATTTTGCGACGACATTTGCGATGCACAATTCGTGACTACGTACCGGACGAGACAGGGCTTGATCGTATGGCTTAGTCCCGACCAGGGGTGCGTGCGCGGCCCCGGCGCATCGCGCTAAGAGGTGCTGAACACCGCCGCCAGACCCTGACCGCCTCCGATGCACATCGTTTCCAACGCCATTCCACCTCCACGCCTACGTAATTCGTGGAGCATGGTCGTCAGGATACGAACTCCGGTCGCCGCGATCGGGTGCCCCAGCGAGATACCCGACCCATTCACGTTGAGTCGATCCTCAGCGTCCTCGAGCGATAGGCCCCATCCTGCCAACACCGCGAGAACCTGCACCGCGAATGCCTCGTTGACCTCAATGAGCGCCAGATCGTCGAAACTCAGGCCCGTGCGTGCGAAGAGTTTGCTCACCGCGGGCACCGGGCCGATACCCATCCGTGCCGGTTCGCATCCCACCGCCGCCCAATCGTGCAGAAACCCCAGTGGCTCGAGTCCGAGATCGTCCAGGCGATGTTCAGCGACAACGAGACAGGCAGCCGCGGCATCGTTCTGCTGGCTCGAATTGCCTGCCGTCACCGTACCGTCGGGCAACAAGGGGCGTAGGCGGGCGAGCGACGCGCTGTCGGTGTCAGGTCGGATGCCCTCATCGCGGTCAAACGCCACGGGCTCGCCTCGACGCTGCGGCACATCGACCGCGACGATCTCGGTATCGAAGTCACCGCGCACCTGCGCAGCGGCCGCTCGGCGGTGGCTTCGAACAGCAAAGGCGTCTGCTGCGTCCCGGTCTATCGCAAAATCGGCAGCGAGATTCTCCGCAGTCTCGACCATCCCGCTGATTCGCCCAAAACGCGACTCCGGTTGGGACATTTCGCGTCCCCGGTCCAGTCGATCGTAGAGAGTCTGATTTCCAGATCGCCGCCCCCAACGGGCCGTGGTCGTATAGTGCTCGATGTTGCTCATTGACTCGACTCCCCCGGCCACTACCACGTCTGCGGCCACCGCATCGGTTTGCTTCACGAGATGGTCGCGGACGAAGCCTCGCTCGACGACGCCGTCGGCGAGTGGGTCGAGGCGATCCTCAAGAATGGTCCCCAGGCACTCGCCGAATGCAAGGCGCTGATTCGTG
>SXGT01121706.1_pt1 | contig 98003 bp, 91 predicted proteins | sample 3176221 | NCBI WGS metagenome assembly SXGT01 (sample SAMN11356862, study PRJNA531348) | freshwater metagenome | isolation source: freshwater sample F1-120 | place: China: Fuxian Lake, Yuxi | collected 2017-12-25 | reverse complement strand
GACCCTGCGCTGTTCGACCACCGTTCGACCGAAGAGTGGGCGAAGAAAATCGACGTGCCAACATTCATTGTCGGCGCGTTTCAAGACGAACAAACCGGTGGTGCATGGCCCGAGGTGATCACCGCGTTGCAAAGCAACCCGAAAGTATTCGCCACCGTCATGAATGGTACGCATGTTGATTCATTGGGGCCGGGCACGATCGGTCGATGGGCTGAGTTCCTTTCGCTCTACGTCGCCGATGAACCGCCATCGGTGCCTGCCAGTGCGCTCGATCTTGCACCCATCTTGTACCAACTCGTCGCAAAGGCTGGCGGTTCGCCGATCGCAGCGATTCGCTATGGCGATCTCACGCTTGAGGCCGCGCGGGCGGAATACGAAAAGGATCCACGAGTACGGGTCTTTTTTGATAACGGAGGCAATTCGAAAGATCCCGGCTCGTTGTCTCCTCAACGCGAACTCGGGTTCGATGCTTGGCCGGTGAAATCCGCAAAAGCCACCACATGGTACTTCGGTGCTGATGGTGCACTATTGGACGCAGCACCAACGCAACAAGGTTCGGTGTCCTATGTAGGTGATCCGGCTGCTCGCCCTGCAGACAATTTGGCTGATGGTCAAGATGCTTGGTGGGCGCTCCCGAAGTATGAGTGGGCGCCCGTCGTCGACGGGAAGGGTTTGGCGTTCATCACTTCGCCGTTCGCTGACGATGTAACTGTCGTCGGTACCGGAAGCGCGGACTTGTATATTGATTCTTCCGCCAAGGACACGGATCTGCAGGTCACTATTTCCGAAGTGCGTCCCGACGGTTCCGAGATGCTGGTGCAAAGCGGTTGGCTGCGGGCATCGCATCGCAAACAAGACGATCGGTCCACGGCCACCGGGCCGCGCGTGTCGCACGAGGAATCGGATCGCGCCGACATGCCAGTTGGAAAATTCGAGTTGGTACGAGTGCCGATCTATCCGTTTGGTCAAACGTTTCGCAAGGGCACACGTTTGCGTATTTCGATTCAAGCGCCAGGCGGCGACAAACAAATCTGGAGTTTCGCGACCCTGGAAGACGGCACGATCACCAACAACGTCGGTTTGGGAGGGTCCGTCGCCTCGAAGCTTGTGTTGCCGGTGATCGATTCCAATATTGACGCCGGGCCCCTACCTCCGTGCCCTTCGAACCGAGCACAACCGTGCCGCACCTACAGGGCAGCGGGTAACGGCGGCTGAGCCGAGACGCGCCAAGAGACGATCACCGTGTTTGCTTCGCCGGATCATGCACGATGTATGAGTCCGAGAATACGAGCGAGCTCGGCAGGATGATTCGGAGTTGCATCGTGCTGGGTCGTGGTGCGTCCAGGCTGGTACAGGACGATTCTGTCAGCGAGCGCGGCGACATCGTCGAGGTCGTGGGTCACGACGACTGCGGGCACATTGCGATCGTCGACGATGCGCCGAACCAGTTTCCGTAGCGACACGCGCGTGGGTTGGTCGAGGGCAGTGAACGGTTCGTCGAGGAGCAACAGTTGCGGGTCACCTGCGAGGGCGCGAGCCAATGCGATCCGTTGCTGTTCACCACCCGACAATGAAGTGGTTGAGCGTCGTTCGAGGCCCTCGGCGCCGACTTCTTGCAACAGGTGGCGCGCGTCAGTTCTTCGCTGCGATCGGGTGCCCGCTCGCACCGCGATGCTCACGTTGTCGAGTGGCGTGAGATGGGGAAACAACGCGCCGTGCTGCGCGACCATTCCGACGCGCCGGTCTTGGGTCGAAACGTGGAGCTTGGCGGTCGCGTCGGCGACAACGCTGTCGAGCAGAACAATTGTGCCGGTGGTGGGGCGTAAGAGTCCTGCGATGGTTGCGAGCGTGAGGCTCTTGCCTGAGCCCGAGGGCCCGAAGAGCACGGTGATGCCCGGGTGCGCTTCAAATTGCGTGGTGAGTGTGAATGCTCCCGACGAGGCGGATGCGTCGACGATGAGTGGGCTGTGTGCAGTCATGATCTACTCATGGTTTCACTCGAGAGAATCGGTTGACGCCGAGCAACACAACAACTGCGATTCCGCCGAGAAGCAGCGCTCCGGTGCGAGCAGTTGTCTGATCGTTTGCTTGTACAGCGTCGTAGACGGCAATCGGTAGGGTTTGCGTGCGCCCAGGAATGTTGCCGGCGACCATCACCGTCGCGCCGAAGTCTCCCAGAGCGCGGGCGAAACCGAGCGCGACCCCGGCGGCGAGGCCACGACGAGCCACTGGGATGGTGACGCGCATCGCAACGCGCCATTCCGACAGACCAGCAACCCGTGCCGCAGCTTCGAGACGCGGATCTACGGCTTCGATGGCAGCGCGGCCAGTGCGCACACAAAACGGAAGTGCCGAGATTGCCGCGGCCAAGATCGCCGCCGTAACTGTAAAGACCAGCGGTTCTCCAAACACTGACTCCCAGGCTCGGCCGACCGGACTGTTCACGCCGAGGTTGGTGAGGAGGTAATAGCCCAAAACTGTGGGCGGTAGGACGATCGGTAAGGTGACGATCGCTTCGAGCAATCCGCGACCGCGGAAGCGTCCCTTTGCCAGCAGATACGCGAGCGAGATGCCAAGTGTGCCCGCGACCAATGTTGCGATCGTGGCGACGCGAAGCGAGAGCCAGAACGGATACCAATCGTCCATCAGCGTTCGCGGTTCTCTCCGGGGAGTATGAAGCCGTAACGAATCATGACCTTGCGACCAATCTCGCTGTTGATGAATGTTGCGAACGCAGCCGCAGCGTTGCCGCGTGCATCCCCGCTCGTGACAACCAACGTCTGCTGGAGCGGTTCGTGTAACTCCGAGGGGATCAACGTGTACGCGCTGCCATCGGCAATCGCAAGTGAGAGTGCGATAATGCCTGCATCTGCGTTCCCCGACTTCGCGATTTGAAACGTGCCAGAGATGTTTTCTCCGTACACGATGCGCGAATCGATTTGTTCGTAGATGCCAGCCTTCATGAGGGCTTGTTTGGCGGCGAGGCCATACGGTGCGTGTTGCGGGTTTGCAATCGCGATTCGCCGGTAGGGCGCGGCGGCCAAATCTTGGATGTTGGATGGGAGTTTCGTATCGTCGGCGCTCCACAGCACGATTCGGCCTAGCGCGTAGTTGGCCTTGGTTTCGGACCTTCCTCGACCACCTGCGATGACTTCATCAACGTAGGCGGAGTTTGCTGAAGCGAAGAGGTCGAATGGTGCGCCGTTCATGATCTGTTCGCGGAGCTGACCCGACGAACCAAAACTGAATGTCACGCTGGTGCCTGTTGCGTTCGTGAAAAGTTTGCCAAGCTCGCTGAACGCGGGCCGCAGATCGCTGGCGGCGGCCACACTGATTTCGGTTGCAACATCAGGGTTTGTGGCGGGGTCGGGTGTGCCGTCGGAGTTGTCGCCGCATCCGGCGGCGATGAACGCGGCCGCAATCAGGGACCAGATCAGTCGCTTGCTTTGGGCACGCCGGCGCGTGATGAGAGGTGTGATCATCGTGTCAATTCTCGGCCGGTGGTCAACTGGCTCGTTGCTCGACGCCGCATCCCGAGAGGTCGTAGCCGCCAACGAGTTCGAGGCGTGATTGCAACGCGCGGCTCGTTAATGCTTCGATCAGCGCGATTGCGGCGGGTAGCGACGACCATTGTTGGTCGAGCCACAACTCGACGGTGTGCTCTTCGAGCGGGCTGAAACCGAGCGCGAATGCGCGTGCGGCGCTTTCCATTGTGACACCGGCTGTGGCACCTGCGGCGACCCGCCGGGCGACATCAATGTGGCCCTCGCCGATCGGGCCGGGCAGCGCTGGTTGCGCGCCGACCCGTTGGAGGGCTCTGTGAAGCGCTTGTTGCGAGCCTGCTCCAGCTTCGCGTTGCACGGTGCTGTGACGCCGTTCGGCTAGTTCATCGATTGACGGCACGCCTTTGGCTCGTCCTGATGCAATACCTACCTGCCATCGCGCGACGTGAAAGCGACGTGCAGCAACTGGCGGCACTGGTAAGTGCCCCGATTGTGCGTGCACCAATACGGCGTGGACCCGTCCGGCTTCCAAGGCTGCGATCGAACGAGCTGTTGATGCGTGAACGGTGACCACCCGATGCGACGACATGCGACCAACGAGTGCCGCGAGCATCCCCGCCGCCGGGTCGCAGCCGGAAACTAAGAGACCATCGATGATCGCAGCGTCAAGGAGATCAATGTTGCCGTTGTGTATTGCGGCGTCCGACAGCAGCCACTGTTCGGAGTTCGCCACTCCGTGTTCGATACCAGCAACCACAAGTTGGTTGCCAACCTGGGTGACGCACGCCTGCGACCCGTTTGGCGCGAACACCTCTCCAAACATCGGCACAACATTGGGTCTCGGCGCTGCGAAAAGATCCTCGGCCGTCACACCCAACGCCCGGGCTAACGCCAAGCCGGCATGCACGTTGGGCGCGTGACGCCCTGCTTCGACGGCACTCACCAGCTGACGGCTGAGGCCAGCCCGATCGGCCAGGTGCTGCTGCGACCACCCCATGTCTTCTCGCAATGCTCGAATACTGGCGTTCATGCCAGGATCCTAACAGCACTGCGCCACCGAGGGTGCAGTCAGCATCGCGAGTTCGCCACATCGCGCAGCGGATGATGACACGTATGCTCGCACGCGTTCTCGCGCAAGCGTCGAATGCCTTCTCGATAGATTCCTGGCTGATTGTGCTGCCTACGTTGAGTTGAAGGGAAGGCCTGAGTGGGAGCCGGGTTGTTGCCACAACTGAGTGGTGGCGCGTTCGTGACCGATGGTGGCGTCGAAACTGATTTGATGTTCCACCATGGAGTCGATCTGCCGGAGTTCGCATCGTTCGTGCTGCACGACGATCTCACCGGTGAGTCGTTGCTGCGCAGCTACTACCAGGACTACTTTCGAATCGCGTCGGAACACGATCTTGGCTTGGTGTTGGAGACGACGACCTGGCGCGCGAGCAAAGATTGGGGTGCCGTGCTTGGTTACGACGAGGCTCGACTCCGGGCGGTGAATGCTCGCTCGGTTGAGTTCATACGTGAATTGCGCGATGCCGCGTCCGACCAGGTCGTTGTTGTAAGCGGTTGTGTTGGCCCTCGTGGTGATGCGTATGTCGACCTCGGACCGGCGAGTGCCGACGAAGCATGTGAGTATCACCATCCTCAAGTAGAGGTTTTGGCGGGTAGCGGTGTTGACCTTGTCACCGCGTTGACACTTACCAATACTGCTGAAGCCATTGGATTTCTTCGCGCTGCGCAACGGAGTCACATATCCGCCGTTGTGTCGTTTACGGTCGAAACTAACGGGCGCCTCCCGTCCGGTGTGAGCCTGGCTGATGCGATCGCGTTGGTTGATCGAGAAACGGACAGTTCCGCGGCATATTTCATGATCAACTGCGCGCATCCCGATCATTTCGATGCGGTGTTGAAGAGTGATGCGCCGGCGCTTGATCGATTGCATGGTGTTCGGGCTAACGCATCTCGGCTCAGTCACGCTGAACTGGACGAGAGTGTTGATCTCGACGACGGAGATCCGCGAGAATTTGGCATGCAGCTTGCAGCGATTCACAAAGCGCGACCTCGCATCAACGTGTTGGGCGGCTGCTGCGGAACCGATGCTCGTCACATCGCGGCAATCGCTCGGTCGTGTCAGGCTTGACGCGACCTGAATGCTGCTACGAACTCAGGTGTTTCGCAAAGAACGCAAGGGTGCGGTCCCACGAGAGTTCAGCTGCTTCGGCGTTGTACATCGACGGCGCGTCCCAGTTGCTGAACGCATGGCCAGCCTCGTAGCGATGAAACTCCACTCCGGCGCGTGAAGCGACAGCTTGTTCGACGGCGGCAATATTTTCTTCTGGTATAAAAACATCGGTGTTGCCGTAGTGATACATCGTCGGGCAGGTGATTGCGTCGGCCAACCCGAGCATGTCATTGATGGCCGAGCCGTAGTAGCAGACCGCGGCATCGGGACCGCGCCCATCGACGCGGCTGGTTGCCGCGGCATTGAAGGCAAGCGCACCACCCAAACAAAAACCGATCACGCCCACTTTGCCACTGCACTCTGCCATATCCAACAAGTGCGCATGCGTCGCGGCAATGTCTAATGCGCCCAGCGTGGCATCGAACTGTTGCACGACCGCGAAAGCATCGCCGATACCAGATTCATCTTTTCGTTCGAAGCGCGGTTCGATTCGCCAAAACATGTCGGGAACGAGTGCGACGTAACCCTCGGTGGCGAGCCGATTGGCGAGGCCGCGCATGTTGTCGTTGATCCCAAAAATCTCTTGGAAGACAACGACCCCGGGGCCGTTACCGGATGACGGTATCGCGCAATATGCGTCGAAACTCCCACCATCTTGGGCCTGTATTCGCTCGTAGTGATGGTCAGCTGGCATAACGCTGAGGCTACTCAGAAAATGGCGTCGCGACATCAGGCTGCAGGACAGTGCGCGGGCGGTGCAGAGCCGGAGCGTGCGAAATCGTGTTGCTTGGTAGCGTCAGACATGGCTCGTGCGCTGCAGAGCTTCCTCGGCCAGGGAAGTCCAGGGAATGGGTCTCGCAGAAGCTCTCGACACCGACCAACAGCCCCGAACCGTGACGGTCAGTGGCCTAAATTGGCTGGCGCCCTCGGCAGGATTCGAACCTGCGCACACGGCTCCGGAGGCCGATGCTCTATCCCCTGAGCTACGAGGGCAGGGGCGGCGAGGCTATCGCGCGCCTACTGCGGAGATCTGAGCCAAACTGTCGGCATGGGCTCCGACGCAGTGTTGTCAGATGTGGTGATTCTGTGCACCCGCCACCGACCCGATGACGTTGCCGGTTGTCTTGTAACGATCAGTGCACAGACTCGGCTCGCGCCGCTGGTGCTTGTTGTTGATTCCAGCGATGATGCCGCGACTGCCGACGTCGTGGTCGCCGCCGCGCGCCAGTGGCCGGCGGGTTCGAAGCTCGAGTATCTTCACGCAACGCCGTCGTTGACGCATCAACGAGTGGTCGGCATCGAACATACATCGAGCGACGTCGTGCATTTCGTCGATGATGATGTTCGTCTCGACCCTCGTTGCCTGGAATCGATCATGGCGACGTTCGAAGCCGACGCTACGCACATCACCGGACAAGCGCGTCCGATTCTCGGCGTAGGTGCCTACATGACGGGCCAAGGTCCGCGCGCGTCGGTCAAATGGATTGACCGTGTGGCGGGTTTGGATAGCGATAGCGAAGGCGTGGTGTTGCCGTCGGGTCGCAATATTGCAGTTACGACCGAGCCGTCGCGCACCGTCGACGTCGACTGGTTATCGGGAGCCATGATGTCGTATCGCCGCGCCGCGTTAGCTCTCGAAGCACCCGACGAGGTTGGGTTTCCATTCGAGGGCGAAGACGTGGATCTGTCGTTTCGCATTGGTGGCCACGGTCGTCTGGTGGTAAATCCGCAAGCTCGTTACGAGCACCTTGAATCGCAAACCAACCGCGTCGCCGGGGCGGCCCAAGCCAAGGCCGAGTTGTGTGCTCGGCTCTTGCGCGTTGCGAACAATTCGGATCGGCTTTCGCACAGACGGGCAATTGTTGCCGCGCTCGTGCAACTCGTGAAGTACTCGGTCAGCGGGGCTGCGACTCTGTCGTCACGTCGGCTCGCGATCGCCTGCGGCACGCTCCAAGCGCTGCGCAACAAGTAGCTATTCGTTCGGCAGGAGTCGAGCGATTTGTCGATTGAGCGCGTCGAGGGTGCCGCGTGCGGTGGCATCGATCGGGCTCGTGCCCGCCGATGCTCCGTAAAACGTGTGTGTGCCACTTTCGCTAGGCGCCGACACGGCCACCATCACCAAGATTGCATCCGCCGCGTCGATCTGTTTGGCCCACTGCGCCAATGCATCCAATTCGACGCCGAGGCTTCGGATCGCGTCGATCGTTGCGTGCGCTGCACCTACGAGCCCTGCGCTCGCGGGCGAACGACCAATTGTGCGCCGACCGTTGTGCACGAGGTGCACTTCGAGCTCGTCGGTATCGGGAAATGACAACACGGCGAGCAATCGCGGACGCCGTTCATCGTCGGCGTCCGCGTCTGCATGCGGATCGACTTGACCGGTCGGCCCCTCGTGAGGAATCAGCGAGGGGCCGATCGGTGTGACGTTGTTGTCCGGCTCGGCGCTCTCGGGAGCGTCTCGCCACCGCACAACTTCAACCGCAACCGGGCGATCGCTGTATCGCGTTGCGATGCGCGTAGCGGCAACCGGCAATGGAATGTCGTGGTCGTCGGTCGTGGAACGGTCGGCCGCAAGGTGGAGCTGCACCATCAACACATCGCCGCGGTCATCGAAGCCCGCCGCGCGCACACCGGGAAGTTTGCGCAACTCGAATTCAAGATCGTCGAGCGTCACCGAGTCGCCTTCCGTTCTTGTTTGTGTTCGAACAGCCTGCTGTCGGCGAGATTAAAGAGCGCTTGAAAACTTTCGGCTTCTTCGGGACACACGGCGACACCGTAGGAAAACTCCGGCGGTAGGTCACGCAACCCCGGCGTACTACGGAGCCGTTCAACGAGGGTGGGCACGGTGTCAGACATCGCGTCGGGCAGAATTAATGCGAATTCATCGCCACCGATGCGGGCCGCGTTGTCGCCATACCGCAGCGTGCGTCGCATCCGGTCGCCAAGATCGCGAATAGCGAGATCGCCTCCTGCGTGGCCTTCGGTGTCGTTGATGACTTTGAGCTTGTCCATATCGAGCAGGACGAGCGTGAATGGCCATCCGTACCGCACCGAACGAGCGACAGCCATCTCTAACAGACGATCGAAACTGCGCCGGTCATACAGCCCGGTAAGCGGATCGTGCCACGCGTCATACCGCAGCACATCCATGCGTAATGCCAACACGCACATTGAGGTGATGAGGCTGCGGTTGAAATCCGTGTCGGCCAACGCGGGCTCGGTGTAGAGGCCCTCGGGAGCACTCAACAGCGCTTCGTCGTCCTCGTCGAGCACCCGGCGACCGGCTCGAAAAACCTGCCGACCAAGATTGGGTTCATCGATCACGATCGCGGCATCATCGAGACCGTGTTCGGCCACCAGCGCGTCGAGCGCGCGATAAATGATCGCCAAGCCGGATTCGTTGGCAGCGAGATCGGCAGCCAGTTGACTTGTGAGCTCCGGATTCACCTGACCGATGTCCTGACGTTGATATCTGAGCGGTAGGCCAAGCGCTGGTAATTCGGGTATCAATGCCGCGAGTCCGCGCATATCACCCGACGTCCCGGTCATCTGATCTCCTGCAGTACGTGGTTGGCTTGCAATGTTCGTGATGTTCGAGGAGCCGGTGGTGCCTTCATTGCGTGGCCATACCCCTACGGATTGTGGCCTAATCCTGGTGATCCTAACGCGGTTTGTAGTGGTTGAAAAGTCGTGATTCGCCCGATTTAACAAACAGTGCCCGAAGTCCGGTCTCCGATAGCCTCCGCGGTCTGTATTACTACGTTGTTGAGGCCCCGTGAGCGACAAACTCCCGATTCGCGACCAAATTATTGCCGCTGTCGGCGCAGCTATCGCTTCCGCGGGGTTTCCTGCATTGGCGGGTCCGATTGTGCTCGAAGTGCCCAAGCAGCGAGAACACGGCGACTTTTCCAGCAATGCGGCGATGCAGTTGGCCAAACCGGTGGGTGCGAAACCTCGCGATATCGCGGTTGCGATTCGCGTTGCGTTGCTCGAAGCTGCCGTCCCGCACCTTGCAGATGTCGAAATCGCCGGGCCGGGGTTCATGAATTTTCGCCTCTCGCCGACGTGGCTCTACGACGTGCTGGAAACGGTCGTGGCCGCAGGGCCCAACTTCGGCCGCAATGCCGAGTTGGCCGGTCGCAGGATCAATCTCGAGTTCGTCTCCGCCAACCCCACTGGGCCGCTGCACGCTGGCGGGGGTCGTTGGATAGCCGCGGGAGATGCGATCGCGAATCTGTTGGCCAGCCAGGGTGCCGAGGTCCACCGCGAGTACTACCTCAACGACACGGGCAACCAACTCAACACCTTTCGCGATTCGTTGTTTGCCCGCTACCAGCGACAAGAACTCCCCGAAGACGGCTATGTAGGGGAGTACATGGTTGAGATCGCGGACGCGCTGCGCGCCGAACACGGTGCTTCGCTCGACGCGGCACAACTCTGCGAACTTGGCTTACGCATCGTTATTGCCGGTATTCGAGATGACCTTGAGCGAATCGGCGTGCGGTTCGACACATGGTTTTCGGAACGGTCGCTGCACGAAAACGGCGAAGTTGACGCGGTCTTGCAGCTCCTCACGGATCGCGAACTGGTTTTCGAACTCGACGGAGCAGTGTGGATTCGCACCACGGATTTTGGTGATCAGCGCGATCGAGTTGTGAAAAAAAGTGATGGGTCAACGACGTATCTCCTCAACGATTACGCATATCACTGCAACAAGTTCGCGCGCGGCTTTACCCACCTGATCAACATTTGGGGCAGCGATCATCATGGCCAGGTCAAGAGTTTGCAAGCCGGTATAGAGGCGATTACCGGTCAACCCGGCGAGCCCGAAATCATTCTCGGACAACTGGTAAAACTGTTGCGCGGCGGCGAGGAAATCAAGATCAGTAAACGCGCCGGCAACATCGTGACGCTCGCGGACATTCTCGACGAGGTTGATGCCGATGTCGCGCGCATGACGTTCCTGTTGCAAAGCGTCGACACTCGTCAAACGTTTGATCTCGACATCGTGACTTCGCAATCGATGGAAAACCCGGTGTATTACGTGCAGATGGCGCACGCGCGGATCGCGTCGATCGGTCGCAAGGCGGCCGAAGCGGGTGTTGTACGTGCACCACTGCCAGCCGTGAACCTCGCGTTGCTTGAACACCCACGAGAGCACGAACTGCTGCGTGCGCTTGCGCAATATCCCGAAACCCTTGCGGAGGCCGCTGCGGCGCGGGCTCCCCACAAACTCACCCACTGGGTGCTCGACTTTGCGGCACGTTTCCACGGCTTTTACCGTGACTGTCGGGTGCTCGACGCCGAGCCGGAGCTCTTGCAAGCTCGTTTGTGGTTAGCGGAAGCTTCGCGCATCGGTTTGTCGAATGCGTTGACGTTGCTGGGGGTGAGTGCGCCCGAGGAGATGGCGCGGCTCGACGACGAATCGCTCGAAGGAGCCCCGACGCAATGACCGATCCAATCAGTCTCGAGTTGTTACCTCGCAGCGCTGCGATTGATTCCGATGGCCGTATGTCGATTGGTGGTTGCGATCTTGGCGAGTTGGCGCAACAATTCGGAACGCCACTGTTTGTTTACGACGAAACGGAAATCCGCGAACGTTGTCGAGAATATGTCGACACATTTCGCGGGTCGGTGGCATATGCAAGCAAAGCGTTTCTGTGCAAGGCAATGGTGCACATTGTCGCTGAAGAAGGTCTTGACATCGATGTCGCGAGTGGCGGCGAACTGAATGTTGCGATCTCGGCTGGTATGCCTGCGCAACGGATCGTGCTGCATGGCAACAACAAATCCACGGCCGAGCTACGCCACGCGATGACGATTGGTATCAAACATATTGTCGTCGACAGCTTTGACGAACTCGATCGCATTCACGCGCTGGTGACAGGCGAGGGGCTTGATGCTCCCTCGGTGTTGATACGCGTGAACCCCGGTGTCGATGCACATACGCACGAGTATCTAGCGACCGGTGCTGTCGATTCCAAATTCGGTTTCGCGCTGCTCGACGGTGTCGCCTTGCGCGCGGTTGAACGAATCGTCAGTGAGGGCTCGGCCCATCTCGCGGGTTTGCATATTCACATCGGTTCGCAGATATTCGTGCGCGACGGATTCACTGCTGCAATCGATCGCTTGGTTGCCTTGATTGCGCAGATCGAACGCGCGACTGGCGTCACAATCGACGAACTCAATCTGGGTGGCGGCCTTGGTGTGCGATACACGCTCGGCGATGCGGGGATCGACATCGGCAATCACGCGGCCATGATTCAAGAAGACCTTGGGAGCGCCCTTGCAGCAGTAGGAGCTCGTTCGGCGCCATTGCTTGCAACCGAGCCCGGTCGTTCCATTGTGGCGACCGCAGGTGTCACGTTGTATTCGGTCGGCACGATCAAAGCAGTTCCGGGCGGCCGCACGTATGTATCGGTCGACGGAGGAATGAGCGACAATTCTCGACCCGCGCTCTATGGCGCTCGATACGAAGCGTTTGTGGTGACCCGTGCCGCGCACAACCGCGAGTTTGTGGCAACTGTCGCGGGGAAACACTGCGAACAAGGTGATCTCTTGGTACGTGACGCACAGTTGCCTGGCGATATTGCAGTTGGTGATGTGCTGTGTACGCCATGCACCGGCGCCTATGGGTATTCAATGGCAAGCAACTACAACAAACTGGCGCGCCCGGCAGTGGTCTTCGTGGCCAACGGCGTGGCGCGTGTGGTGATTCGGCGAGAAACCGACGCCGATTTGCAACGGCTCGATGTTGGGTAATCACCTCGCCTCATGACAAGAACCCTCGAAAGTGCATTCTGTCCACCGCGGTGATCGTTGAGTTACCGCGCCGTCAGGCACACTCATGAACAACCGGACCGGAGTAGGGCACGGTACGCAGCGTTGGCGGCAACGCTGCACAGCACCACATCCGTCGGCGAGTAGCCGGGCGGGCTGGGACTGGCGTAGCGGAGTGCATCTCGCTGCGACGGTCAAGTCCCGGCACTCGTCGACGGCGCGGTCTTGTCGTTGCAGATGTGCCGATCGCGATGATTCGGGAAGTTGCGTCGCGGAATCCGACATTTCCCGGACTTTGACCTATTTCGCTTCGTGGCAGCGTCGGTTATCCGCGAGACTGTCGCGATGAGCTCGGATGTTGTTCGAATTGGGATTCTTGGTTGTGGCAACGTCGGCTCCGCATTGGTGCGGCTCATCAACGAAAACCAAGAGTCGATTCTGCGTCGCAGCGGGCTGGTGCTGGAAGTCACGCAGGTTGCGGTTCGAAACCTGAAGCGTGGTCGTGCTGTGTCATTTGGCGACGGTGTGCTCACCGATGATCCCAACGCAGTGGTGAATCACGACGCTGTCGACCTGGTCGTCGAGCTGATTGGGGGTGTTGAGCCAGCTAGGGAGTTGATTCTCAACGCGCTCGCACTCGGGAAACCGGTTGTCACTGCGAATAAGGAACTCCTCGCCAATGTCGGCGCTGAGCTTTACGAGGCCGCGGCAGCTAGTGGAGTTGATCTGCTGTTTGAAGCGTCGGTTGCGGGAGGGATCCCATTGATGCGACCGCTGCGCGAGAGCCTCGCGGGCGAACGCATCGAACGGGTTATGGGGATTGTTAACGGCACGACCAATTTCATTCTGACGCAAATGACTGAATTCGGCACCTCGTTTGCTGATGCGCTCGCCGAGGCGCAAAGCCTCGGATTCGCAGAGAGCGATCCGACCGCCGACGTAGAGGGCTACGACGCGGCGGCGAAAGCGGCGATCATCGCCAGCATCGCGTTCGGCGCGCAAGTGGTTGCCAGCGATGTGTATCGCGAGGGCATTAGTGGGGTGAGTGCCGACGACATCAAGGCTGCGCATGAGCTTGGCTACGTGATCAAATTGTTGGCGATGGCCGAAGAACTTGACGGCGCAATCACCGTGCGAGTGCATCCGGCGATGGTTCCGGTCGATCACCCGCTGGCTTCGGTGCGGGGGAGTTTTAACGCGGTGTTTCTTGAGGGTCGGGCTGTCGGCGACCTGATGCTCTACGGCCGAGGCGCCGGAGGTGACCCCACCGCGATTGCTGTATTGGGTGATGTCATCGACGCCGCCACCAATTTGCACCGCAACGCCCGCGGGGCCACGATCGGCACGCTGACTCGCAAAACAATCCGACCAATCGATGAAGTCGCATCGCAGTTTTACCTCACGGTGGATGTTGAAGATCGTCCAGGAGTACTCGCGGCGATCGCCAACGCCTTTGGCACGCATCGTGTCTCGATCCAATCGATGAAACAACAGGGCCAAGGCGATGAAGCGCACCTCATCTTCGTGACGCACCTCGCTCCCGAAGCAGCATTGGCTGCCACGATCCGCGACGTGCGAGAGTTGGACGCAGTAAAACGAATCGGTTCGGTGCTTCGGGTGATTGGCGGCGAGAAATGATTGATGCGGGTCGCAGCTACCCGTGGCCGGGATTGATCGAGGCGTATCGTCCGCGACTGCCGGTGACCGATGCATCGCCAGTGGTGACGTTGCTCGAAGGCAATACGCCGTTGATTTCTGCTCCCAAAGTGTCGCAGCGCACTGGCTGTGATGTGTTTCTCAAGGTAGAAGGCGCGAACCCAACGGGGTCGTTCAAAGACCGCGGTATGACGGTCGCGATTTCGAAAGCTGTTGAAGACGGCGCCAAAGTTGTCGTGTGCGCTTCGACCGGAAACACTTCGGCGTCCGCTGCGGCCTATGCGGCGCGTGCCGGCTTGCTGTGCGCAGTGTTGATACCCGAGGGCCACGTTGCGTTAGGGAAACTCGCGCAGGCGCTCATTCATGGCGCGAAAACACTGCAAATACGGGGAAATTTCGATGACGCATTGAACCTTGTGCGCGATCTCGGTACCCGCGACGGTGTCACGATCGTCAACTCAATCAATCCGTACCGCATCGAAGGCCAAAAGACTGCGGCCTTTGAAATTGTTGATGCCTTCGGAGATGCCCCCCACGTGCATTGCATTCCGGTTGGCAACGCGGGAAACATCACGGCGTATTGGAAGGGCTACACCGAATACCAACGTGACGGTCTCGCGACGCGGGCCCCGCGCATGCTGGGGTGGCAGGCCGCCGGGTCCGCGCCGCTGGTATCGGGCGAGCCAATCGCGCACCCCGAGACGATCGCCACCGCCATCCGCATTGGTAATCCTGCATCGTGGCAGCAAGCAATTGATGCTCGCGACCAGTCTGGCGGCCACATCGGTGCCGTCACTGACCAAGAAATCTTGGAGGCATACCGCTTTCTGGCCTCGAACGATGCAGTGTTCGTCGAACCCGCATCGGCCGCCTCAGTTGCGGGACTCTTCAAAGCCGCGGAACTCGGTTTGGTGCAACGAGGCGAGCGAGTTGTGTGCACCGTGACCGGTCATGGTCTGAAAGACCCGAATCGCGCCATTGCCGAAGTCGATGCGGGCGCTACCGTGGATGCCCGAGCCGATGACGTACTGGAGGCGCTCGGGTTATGAACCGTTCGATGCGCGCGGTCAACGTGATCGCGTTAGCGCTGTTGGGATCTGCGTTACAGGGCTGCTCGAGCACGACGTCCGCAACGGCTCCATCGACAGCGTCGGACCCGGCAACGTCTACCTCCTCGGTGCCAGCTTCGCCCACCGCAGCGCGGCCCGTCGCCGCGTTTGTGCCGCCTGTCGAGCTCGCCTCGTTCGACGATGTGTTGCCGAGACCGACGCACTCGCCGGAAAACGCTCGGGAAGCCGTAGATGTAGTTCAAGTCGGCACCATTCGCATTCCCAAAGTCGGCCTGGTACATCCGTTGTATGAAGGCGTTTGGCTCACCGTGCTTGATAAAGGTCCTGGGCATTGGCCCGGCAGCGCCCGGCCGGGCGAACGTGGCAATACTGTCTTCCCAGGGCATCGGGTTACGCATTCGCACCCGTTTCTTGATCTCGATCGACTGAGCCCCGGCGACGAAATAATCTTTGAAATGAGTAACGGCGTATTCACCTACGCGGTCCGCGAAACCATCATCGTCGTACCCAGTGATATTTGGGTGGTTGACCAACGCACCAACTTCGAAGCCACATTGATCGCGTGCCATCCGAAACATTCAGCCCGCCAACGCATCGTGGTTAAGAGCGACCTCGTAAAGAGTGAGCTCAATGCACAAGGTCTTGGCGAAGCGGAAGCACTCGGCGCCGCGTTGCTGGCCAGCGCTGCATAAGCCCGACTGATTTCGACTATTTCGAGACGAGTTTCGAGATCGAACCGTCACGTGACAGTACGTATATTTCGCCGTCGGCATCTTGTGCGAAGCTCGTTGGTTCTGCCACCTTGAGCCCGAGTGGGCCGTGCGCGGGTTGCGTCGCGCCGCGTTCGCCGCTGATTCCGATGAGGTCACCGGCGCAATAATCCGCGAACACGTAAACGCCGTTGAGCGCAGAGATTGATGCACCTCGATACACGTATCCACCCGTCACCGAGCATCCACCATCGTCATGTGAATATTCGAAGACAGGGTCGACGGCGTCTGGGGGCGCCGCAGCATCGTTGAACGGATGTTTTCCTTCTCGAAGTTTCCAACCAAAGTTGGCCCCAGCGACGCCGTCCGCGGTGTGGTTGATTTCTTCGTACACGTTCTGACCGACATCGCCAATCCAAAGGTCGTTGGTGGCCATGTCGAACGAGAACCGCCATGGATTGCGCAGACCCCATTGCCAGATCTCTGGGCGAACGCCGCTGCGTCCGACGAATGGGTTGTCGGCGGGTACTCGATACGCGGATGTGCCGCTTTGGCGCGGGTCTATACGCAGGATCTTGCCGAGTAACGAATTGAGATCTTGTCCGCTATTCAGCGGGTCGCCTGCGAGACCCCCGTCGCCGAAACCTATGTACAGAAAATCGTTCGCGTCGACATACAACTGGCCGCCGTTGTGATTCGGAAACGGTTGTTTCAAGGCGAAAATTTCGCGACGCGTCGATACGTCTGCGACTTCCTTGGCCATCGTGTATTCGTCGATCCGGCTATCGCCGGCGGGATTGTTGTAGTGGATGAACAACTTGGACCCGTCGATTGAAAACGCGAGACCGAGGAGCCCTTGTTCGTTGCCTTGTGCCACCTTGCCGCGTAAATCCAAGACCTCCTGTACGGGACCAGGTTCGGACGCAGGATCGAGTGCGACGACTCGGCCGGTGTGCTGCTCGGCGACGTAGAGCAGTTTGTCTCCAAACCGCGAGACAGCCGCGACCGGGCTTTCGAGATCCATCGCGACCGTTTGCAACTCGACGCCAATGGCGGTGATCTCCTGTGAGCTTTTTGGCAGGTCATTGGGCCGTGGCGGCCGTGAGGTTGTGGTGGCGCCTTCTACGGATGTCGCTGGTCCTGCGACCGAGGTTGTGGTGTTGATCTGGGGCGATGAACTCGAGGCTGTCGACTTGGGGCCAGACGAACTACACGCTGCTGCCGTGATTGTGAGCATGCACATTGCGAACAATTTCTTCATCCGGGCACACTAGGAGGCCCGTCATGCGCCCATGTTGCGGCTTGGGCGCGTTGAGGGTGTACAGTGCGTAGCGTTCCCTCCGGTGCGGACCGAGAAGCAAGTTCTTGGGCCTCATCGATCTCTGAAAATCACTTGTGGATGCCCGCGTGCTGACGATCAGAGTGTGAGTGGAACGAACGTCGGTGAATTTTCCCGGCGGTTCTGTGGAATTCTCGTTACCAGATACCTTCCCATCCGCATACCGTGCCCACACGCGTGGAGCCCGACAGCGAGACGGCGACCTCGAACCCTTGTCGCCGGGAGTCGACCATGAGCGACCAGACCTTCGAGCGCACAACGCTTGGTGGAAAAGACCGTGAACAACTGCAGGCGATCGCCGGTGCTGTTGGCCTTAAAGGCGTGAGCCGTATGAAAAAGGCTGATCTTGTTGACGCGATCGTCAACGCATCGCCCAAGGCGAAACCGAGTGGGGGAGGTCGATCAGCAAACGCTTCGGCTGCCTCAAAACGCGAATCTGCCCCAGCTGCGAGCGATCAGCCGACGCGGGAAGCCGGGACAAACGGTGCCGAGGCTGTGCCCGAAAAGAAGCGAATTCGTTCCGCGCGCGCCTCTGAACTTGATCCGATCTCGAAGATCGCCGCAGAGGAAGACGCGCTGGCCCGCCGCAGTGGCTCGCACGACGAAGAAGTTCTCCCCATTATTCGGCCTCGCCGAACGCAGTCCCCGATTACGGTCGCAACACCCAACTTCGATGACAACGGCAGCGATTCGCCAAGTTCGGGCACTATGGCTGGCCAAAGCTCGGGCGCGTCGGAAGCAACCGCTGTCACTCACAACAGCGATGGGTCGCAACACCAGAGCCGCAACGACACTCAAGGTGGCCAGGGCCGTAACCAAGGCCAAGGTGGTCAAGGTGGCCAGGGCCGTAATCAGGGCCAAGGCGGTCAGGGAGCCCAGGGCCGTAACCAAGGCCAGGGCCGGAACCAAGGCCAGGGCCGTAATCAGGGCCAAGGCGGGCAGGGTCAGCAAAGTTCACGGCAACCTGATGATGATTGGCAAGAGGGTGGCTCGAAGTCGCGCCGGAATCGGCGACGTGGGCGCAACAAAGACAGCCGCGAACCGATGCCCGATGTCGACCTCGCGAATTATCAGGGTGAGATCGTCGAAATCGCGGGGGTCCTTGATTTGCGCGATGAGGGGTACGGCTTCCTTCGCGGGGCCGGCTTCCAAGCTGGACGCAACGATTCGTACGTGTCTGCGACACAGGTGCGCAAATTCGCGATGCGAAAAGGCGACCACATTCAAGGCGGCACTCGACCCGCGTCGAGCACTGAAAAATATCCCGCGCTTGTGCGTGTCGATCTCATCAACGGAATGACGCCCGACGATGCCCGCAACCGGGCACGGTTCGAAGACCTCACCCCGCTGTTCCCGGACATGCAATTGCGGTTGGAACTTCCCGAAAACCCGCTGGAGCTCACGGGACGCATCATCGATTTGGTTTCGCCAATCGGAAAAGGCCAGCGTGCATTGGTGGTTTCGCCGCCCAAAGCCGGCAAGACGACGATCATGAAACACATCGTCTACGCGATCGAGCGCAACAATCCCGAATGCCACGTCATGGTGTTGCTCGTTGACGAACGCCCTGAAGAAGTCACCGATATGAAACGTCACGTAATGCGCGCAGAAGTGGTGTCGAGCACGTTCGACCGCCCTTCGGATGAGCATTGCCACGTGGCCGAACTCACGATTGAACGCGCGAAGCGACTTGTCGAAATGGGCAAAGATGTAGTCATCGTGCTCGATGGCATCACGCGTCTCGCTCGTGCCTACAACCTCTCAGCTCCTGCCACCGGGCGCATCATGTCCGGTGGTATCGATGCCGGAGCGTTGTACCCGCCCAAGAAGTTCTTCGGGGCGGCTCGCAACGTGGAAGAAGGCGGTTCCCTCACAATCATCGCGACTGCATTGGTCGAAACGAATTCGAAGATGGACGAACATATCTTCGAAGAGTTCAAGGGCACTGGCAACATGGAACTTCGCCTGGATCGGCGCCTCTCCGATCGGCGCATCTACCCGTCGATCGACGTGGAGAGCTCCGGCACTCGTCAGGAGCAACTGCTCTTCGAACGCAATCAGTTGCAACAGGTGTGGAAGCTCAGGCGAGTGCTCGCCGCACTCGACTCTGATCGCGGCGATCGCGATGGGCCATCGGGCAAAGGTCTCGAATTGCTCATCGAAAAGCTTCGCACGACAGCCACCAACGCCGAATTTCTCCACGAAATCTCAAAAACTGCCAACTAACGACGCCTTTTCATTGGGCGCTGCGAGCATCCTGGCAACGGAATTTTTGGCGCGGCGGGGCGGTTCTGTGCCGCGCTGCACCCGTTACTACACTGGAGCCCTCCTATGAAGACTGAAATTCACCCCAACTACATCGAATGCAGCGTGCATTGCTCCTGCGGCAACGAGTTCACTACTCGCTCGACCGAAACCAGCCTGCGCGTCGAACTGTGTTCGGAGTGCCACCCGTTTTATACCGGTAAGCAAAAGCTTGTAGATACCGGTGGCCGCGTCGAGCGCTTTCAGAAGCGATACGCGAAGGCCAAAAAGGCTTAGTTTCACGGCCTAGTTTTTTGCACGGCACCCAGGCAGTCGTTGAGAAACGACTGCACTGGAGCTGTCATTATCCGGTCGCCGGTACGGCCGATGTCGTTGAGCACCTGGCCATGATTGATTGCCGAGGCATCGATCTCTTGCACTGCGGTTCCGTTCGAGCGCAGTAGGTCGGCGAATCGGCGGTTTTCAGCGATGTGATTTCCTCGTGTGGCAATCAACAGCTTCGCGACGTTGTTCGTGTCGTCGGCATTGTTGAGGGCCGACGCGGCCCGCCATCCTGCCTCGCTTGTGCCGTACGCCGCTCGAATCATTTGTGCACCGCCGCGATTTGGGTCCACAGCCACCCTCGCAGCCAGGTCAAGTACCGAAGGGTCGAGCAGCAGCACGCAACTGAGCGCGCTGATGTCAGACTCGTTTGCATACAGGCTGGGAGTGGTTGCGAGTTCCGCAACCATTGAGCCGCCGGTTGAATGGCCCATGAGCGCAATGCGTGCGCCGTCAGCGCCGAAGGTGGCTGCGTTGGTTCGCACCCAATTGATGGCACTCGCGATGTCTTCGTCGAATGCCGGGTATACAACGCGGAGGCGGTAATTGACCGCGATGAATGTGTAGCCCTGACGGTTTGCCCATGTGATGACCGAGTCGCGGATTTCGCTTTTGTCGCCGCAGCAATAGCCACCGCCGTGGACGAACATCAGTACAGGCGCATCGCATCGTTTGGTTGGGAAAATGTCGAGTTTCGCTGGCCCATACGGCACGTCGCGTTGCACGGTCGGTGCGTTCAACGTACAGGTGGCGGGGCCCGGGGTGGTTGAAGTTCCTCGGGACGTTGGCACGCTGGTCGATGTCGGCCGCGTCGATCCCGAGCCGTCCGCACACCCTGCCAGGGTAACGAATAGGCATGCGGCGCCGATCGTGCGGGCAGTAACACAGCGAGAAATCGGCCATAAACGCATCGGTTGACGGTACCGGCAAATCGGGTGTGTGTGGCGTCGCTGGCAACAAACGTGCACGGGTTATGCAAATAGTTTACGATGGAGCCATGACGGATCAACTGGACTTCAGCGAAGCCGAACTTCTCGCGACGGCATCCATTGAACAACCGTTGTTCGCGAGCGGCAAGCGGTGCCACGGCGGTTTCGATCAGGTTGGCAACTATGTATCGCCGCGAACTGAGCATCGGTGGCGAGCAATTCGCAACTGGCAAGATGAGCATCGACGCCAAAGCGGCAACGAGATTTTGGACGCCCCCTTGTCGCAGTGGCCTGCGCAGTTTCCGAGTGTTGCGCAAACTAAGTACCTGCTGCGTGAAGGCGTCACCCAACCGACTGCCGCTTCGCTGACTCGCATCGGCACGGTTGAGGGTTTCGGTGGGTTAATCCGTGATGTCGGCGTCGAGGATCTCCAATCACACTTTGCCGATTCCATCGCTCACACTGCGTTGGCACATCTCGATCGTGGATTGTTTGAGGCACATGCCCGAGACGAGGTCGGTCATGGCGAAGAAGCCGGGCATAAGGAAATGTGGTTCGCAACTCGCGATATCGCATTCGACCGATCGTTCGGTGATGATGAGGTCGCACAGATGATTCAACGCATGGGCTTTGCTCCGGCTGCGGGCGGCGCGACCCCTGCGCCGGTTCGATTGTGCCCTGAGATCGAACCTGGTCTTGAAGGCATGTTGCGTTTCATGATTGGTTTGATGTTTATCGAGGTATCAGCGTTTCACACCTTCGCCTGGGCCGAAGCGGTGCTGCGCGATCGCGACCTCGTTGCGGGTGATGGAACTGCAGCGGACCTGGTCTCCTACATACGCGCCGACGAGACGCCGCACGTCGCGTATTTACAGACCGCGCTGACTGAAGTGCGCGACCGAAGTTTGCGTACAACCTCTGGGGCCGCGATCGATGGGGTTGTAATTGTTGATCGAATCTGGGCCCATGCGTTGAACGAGTCGCTGGGTAGTCGGCGAGAATTGCAACTGGCGGCAACCGTGCATGAAATTGAGTTTGCGGTCAAGGATCTGGTTCGCGGTGAAGAAATCCTTCAGCAGTTCAACGCCCTTGCGACTGTCTAGACCCGCTTGGTTGACCCTTCGCCGTAGCGTTGATACGCCCGAATAGCCCGGTTCAATGTGACGGCGCTGGGTGCGGCCGAAGGCGCCACCGCCACGTCTACGATTTTGGTGTGGTAGGGCTCAACTTCAACAGTTGGTGGGCTCGTCGCGTAGCCCTGTGAGAGCGCGAGGATTGTTGTGTCGCGGTTGGGTTTGCCCATGTGTAACGCCCTGGCCATGGAACCCAGCTTGCCCACGGTTGTTGTCGACCAAAATTCGCCGAGACTTGAAAATGAGTTGGTTGCCGTGGTCGCCGGTAACCTCGCTGCAATGTTCGAGCACCTTGATGAACTTGTATCAGAGCTCGACCGGCTCGAGACGACGCTGCCTTCGATCTACGCCGAAGGAGATCAGCGCGCGATTCGAGATGCCGGGCGCCGTGAGAAGGAGCTTCGCCCGGTAGTCAATGCATTTTTGGCCTATCGAACGGCCGAACGAGATGTGGCGTCGGGTCGAGAGCTGCTCAAGGGTGAGACCGATGCCGAAATGCGGTCGTTCATCGAATCGGAAATTGATGATCAACTCGCGGTTCTCGTCGAGGTCGAGCAACAGTTGAAGGAACTGCTGCTTCCCCGCGACCCGAATGAGGGTCAGAATGTGATCGTCGAAATTCAAGGAACCGAGGGTGGCGAAGAAGCCAATCTTTGGGCAGGCGACTTGTTTCGGATGTATCAGCGATTTCTCGAAAAACAGTCACTGAAGCTGGAGATTCTCTCGGGGCAGCCTTCAGAACACGGTGGTTACCGTGAAGTGACGTTTCTTGTGAAGGGTGACGCGGCGTGGAGCCGTTTGAAATATGAAGGTGGGCCGCACCGCGTGCAACGTGTGCCCTCGACTGAGAGCCAAGGCCGCGTGCACACGAGCGCCGCAACTGTTGCCATCTTGCCCGAGCGTGACGAGGTCGATATCACGATTAACCCGAGTGATCTTCAAATCGACATTTACCGGGCTAGCGGACCGGGTGGACAATCGGTGAACACGACTGACTCGGCAGTGCGCATCACGCACCGACCGACCGGTGTTGTTGCCCAATGTCAAGACGAACGCAGTCAGCTTCAAAATCGTGAGCGGGCGATGACGATTTTGCGCGCGCGGTTGTACGCAGTCGAACAGGAAAAGAAAGACGCCGAATTTTCCGCCAACCGTCGAAGCCAGGTCGGCGGCGGTGGGCGGTCGGAGAAGATCCGCACCTACAACTTCAAAGACAATCGAGTCACCGATCACCGCATTGGTTTGACGATCTATTCTTTGGATCGCGTGTTGCAAGGCGAACTTGATGAGGTTGTGGACGCACTCGCGGCCGACGAACGTCAGCGCCAACTCAGTGGCGAGTAGCCATGGTGAGTTGGGCGCGGCTGCGAGCCTCGATAGTCGTTGAGCTGCGGGAGGGTGGAATATCGGCGCCCGAGATCGAAGCCCGTTGGTTGACCGAGCACGTGAGCGGCGCCACCGCGACGGACTGGCTTGCATCTGAGGCAGCGCTTGTACCAACTCGATTGCAACAGCGAGCCGCGCGGCTTGTGGCCAGGCGAATAGCGGGCGAGCCGCTGCAATACGTGCTTGGTGAATGGGCGTTTCGAGATATCGATGTCGCGGTAGACGCTCGAGTGCTTATCCCCCGGCCCGAAACGGAATGGGTTGTTGAAATCGCACTCCAGGAAGCGAAACGCATTGGCTTGCGCGTGGGGAAGCCCGATGAGTTCAGCGCTGTACCCGTTGGCCATGTTGCGGATCTTGGCACCGGCAGTGGTGTGATTGCGATCGCGCTCGAACGGGCATTGCCTGAGGTGACTGTGTGGGCGTGCGACGTTTCGAGTGGCGCACTTGAAGTGGCGCGTCACAATGCAACCGGGAACGCGTGCCGACGGCTTCGCACGATGCAAGGCTCTTGGTTCGAAGCCCTGCCGCCGGAGCTTCGTGGCACGTTGAGTTTGGTGGTTTCAAACCCGCCGTATATCGCGGAACCTGAATTTCACGTGTTGCCATCGGAAGTGCGCTCACACGAACCCTACAGCGCGTTAGTGAGCGGGCCCACGGGTACTGAAGCAATCGCGCACTTGATTGCCGAAGCTCCTGCGTGGCTGCGGCCAGGCGCGGCGATGGTCTGCGAAATCGGCGAGACTCAAAGCGCCGAGGTATTGGACATAGCTGCGACGTCCGGTTGTTATACAACGGCTGAGGTGCGCGACGATCTCACTGGCCGGCCTCGGGTATTGGTCGTTCGCGTTTATCCGTAAAAGTGCCTGTTTTTGTTGCTTGACACCCAAACCACCGGACCCGTAGCGCCAATACTCATTCGTCGGGTTGTTCGTATCGATCCATGCGTTGCAAGTAGGCGCGATCGATTGCCATCCAAATCGTTTTAGAAAATGGATACCAAACGACCGGTCCGAGCAACGCAACTGGAAGCATCAGCCCAAGGGTGAGCGCGACGTTGACGTCCGGAAGTGTGAACGCGAGTACTAAGCCCATGATCACGAGCATCAATCCAAAGACGCAGACGAAGTTGATGGCGAGCGCGCCAGCCCAATAGCCAGACTCTCGCTCGAAATGCAAACCACATCTTGGGCAGTCGTCGACGATCGACGTCCAATGTCGAAAGATCTTGCCCGACCCGCATCGCGGGCACCGGCGGGTGAAACCTCGCAACAAGATCGCTCCGCGGGAGCTGTGAGTGGTGGACTTCGCGTTTGGCGTCATGTATTCACGATGTTGGTTGTCCCGTCAGTTCGTATTTCGACCTGAGTACCTTCCCACGGGGTCGCGCACATCGTGCGCATCGCCTGCTCGTCACGAGTGTTAGCCACGACTCGTTGCCCCTCGGCATTGCGGCCAATCACGATCGCAAGTGATGGCGTCGTGTCTCGCTGTATTGCTACCGACGTGCCTTCTACCGTGATCAACCCCGAATACGCGCGGGCTTGGGCAACATGGGGAACCGCGTCTACCTCGGCTTGGGTAGCAGCGGGGTCGACGCGCTGGTAGCTCGTCTTTGGAGGCGTTGTGCTCCACACTGCGGCTGAGTGCTTAGTTGCGTACCACCCCAACCCAGTGGTGAGTCCGAATGATCCGGGGTCGGCTCGCAGCTCGTGCACCATTTGCGCAACCCCATGCGTCACATAATTGCTGACTGGCCCGCCTGCGAAGCAGAGACCGCCGGTGACAGTGAGGGGTCGATCGTCGCCGCCCCAACGACCGCGGAGCCCGATTGATTGCATCGCGATTTGAACCGCGCTCGGGAAGCACGAGTAGAGATCGAATCGTGCGATGTCGTCGAGTCCTAACCCCGAGGCTCCGAGCGCGGCGTGAACGACTGTGCCAATCGCCACGCTGCGCTCGATCGCGGGTCGTTCACTAACCCACCAGTGGTCGTGGGCGTCGGCGCCCGCGTGCAAAAACACAAGTTGAGATGGGTCGATACCGGCGTCGCGTGCCGTTTCGTATGAGGTCAACAGGATGGCAGCACCTTGATCAACGTCGATGTTGGCGCACATACGTTTCGTGTAGGGGAACACGACCATGCGATTGTCGCTCGTCGGCTGCGCAATCTCAGCGGGTGAGTATTGCGTGTCGATCCACGCGTTTGGGTTCTTGTGCGCCACTGCCGAAAAGTCAGACCAGAGTTCGCCCACGAATTGCTGGTGTTCTGCGATGGAGCGCCCCGCAGCGTGGCGAAGCGCACTTTCGAAAAGGGGAAACACCATCGTTGGCTCCAACATTTGGTGTGCGATTTCCCACTCGTTGGTGCCGGGCGTATCGACGCCGGAGCGATCCGTGCACGGCGGGTCGTCGTAGGTCGGCCATGAGAGCTCAACGCGTGGTTCTTTGCGGGCGCGCCAGCGCGCGTGCATTGATTCACCGCCGCCGATAACCACGATGTCGGCGTCGCGAGCAGCAATTCTTCGACCCATCTCGTTGATGAGTAGCTGCGGGCTGTTGCCGCCCGTGGCGCTGAGTACCGTTGTTACGTTTGGTAGCGCGAGTTCGCGAGCAACCACCGCGGCAGGGTCTGCATACGGCCACGAGACGATGCCGACGGTCGCGACGGTGTCGGTGCGGGCGAGCAAGTCCGCGCCCGCTTCATTGCCAGCGAGGCGAGCCGCATCCGCGAATAGCTCGACAGGACTGCGGGCATCGAGTGGAGCGCAACGTTGATTGAGTTGCCCGGTGCCGACGATGACTGGCGTACGCGGATCGATGTTCACATCCGAACGCTATGAGGCATGACCCTTCGAAGCCGAACCTGGATGGCCCTGCAATGCAGTTTGCATCGTCGCCTCAATGTGATGAATCGTGGTCGTCGAGTCCGTCGATTTCCTCGGACTCGAGCGAGAGCGCCGGCCACGTTGCCATCCCGGAGGCCGCAGTATCGCGGCACACCGAACGATACGGGCATCGACTACAGACATTGGGATCGTTCACCCCTGCGAAGTCTGCATCATGAATCGCCAGCACCGTCGCTCGGAGTCGTTCCTCGATTTCGCTAAGATCATCGTCGTCGGGCTCCCACGGTTCTGGGTCTTCGAGCACCTCTGGGGCGAGATATTCGTAGCGAATCCGCAACCGGGCGCCGAGACTCGCAGCGCGCGGTGCCATCACCCAAGCTTGGATCCATGCTCGTGGGTCGTGGCGCAGTTCGTATGGCGACAGTGCTCCACTTTTGTAATCGCGAACATCGAATACTCCGTCGTGGATCCAAACCGCGTCGAGGCGCGCCGCCGCGAGAAACATTGGAACCGGGTGGTGGTGGTATCGAGCCCGTTCGACCTCGTGATAGCCGACGCTCGTCGTTGTTGGCTGTGATCCATCGATCAGCGGCGCACTCGGACAACGATCTCGATGGCGACCAATCATCGAGCGCATCGCTTCGGTGTCACACGCGTGATCCGACAACACGGTTGCAACGAACTCCGGGTCTTGGCAGCTGCGGTGTTCGTGGATGAAACGCAGCACTGCGTGCAAGCGGAGTCCTTCATCGTTGCTCAACCCAACATCGCTCGCGGGCACTCCGAGAATGTGGCGCAAGAGGTACTGGCGTTCGCACCGGTTCCACGCTTCGAGCGACGTCGGCGAGAGCGCCACGACTTTGGGGACGAGGATCTGACCGCGGCTCATCGGCGCGCCGATCGGTGCGCCGGACAGTCCCAGACGTAGGGGCAGTCGGCGCATTCGTTGCCGGTTACGACCTTGCTCTGGGCTGCGATCGACCGCAGTTCCTCGACCCGCGTGCGGAACCAAAGGTGTGCGTCGTCGATGATGTCGTCGACACACAATTCGACCGTTTGCACCTCAAGGGCCACGACATCGGCTGCAACCAGCTGCACAGTCACGCCGCGTAAGTTGTGCTCCCACAAGATCGCCAATGAATGGAGAGCCGATTGGTCGATGTTCGGCACTCGACTTGATGCTTGAACGCGTCGGAGTTCGAGTGTCTCGTCGCTGCGTTGCAGCATGATCCCTGGCGTCGCTTTGAAATGGACGCCGAGTTCAGGAAGCTCGCGGGCGCGCTCCCAGTCCAGAGCTTTTGCTGCACGATCGCCGAATAATGCGAGGTATCCGCGACTCGCAGCGCCGTAATGCCGTACCTGTTCTGGAAGTAGGTCGACTGGGTCTGGGAAATCGTTTGGGGATGGATGGCGCAACTCGGTATGCGCGAGCGCGATGTCGGCGCGGAGGCGAGCGAGAACGGAGTGGCGAGCGCCGGCGATGAACTGGCCCTTGCTGCCGCTGAGCCGCCGCCGGAGTCGTTCACCGCAGCGCGGCCTCTCGCGGAGATCCCAGGGGCTGAGTACAGGGAGCTCGTCCATCTAGCTGAGCGTACGTGTCGCTGTGCCACTCGGATGCCACCGGTGGCCCGTACCATCAGATTGTGAAATCTCGCCGCAAACTGTTCTGGCTCGTCGGTGCCACCATTTTCGTGGCCTGGGTTGGTTTCGCTGCACTCAAGTTGCTGGATGCCCGCAAGCACGCGCAAGCGGGGCTCGCCCGCCTGGAGGCGGCGCGCGACGAGCTGAAATCGAAGGACCTTCTGGAAGGGCGCGGCGAGCAGGTATTGGGCGAAGCCAACGCAGAATTTGAGCTCGCGCGCGATTCTTCATCGAATTGGCTGCTGCAACCGTTTCGCCTTGTGCCGTTTGTGAGCCAGCAAATCGGCTCGGTTGATTCGCTCGCGGCGGGCGCCGCCGACATCACGAGGATCGGAGGCGGGGCGTTGCGCGACGTGCGCACCGAATTCGATCGCGTGGATCGGCCACAGGGCAAAGACCGGGTTGCCATGGTTCGCAAGATGCGCACGATCGCCGACGCCACCAAGACGGAATTGGCGAGCATTTCCTTGGGTCCGAATCGCTACCTCCTGCCCGCATTGCGCAATGCTCACGCCAAATTTGATGACAACCTCGGTGACCTCCGAGGCACGGTTTCGGGTCTCGTGGACGCGTCAGCGGGCTTGGTCGATTTCATGACGGGGCCCCGACGGTATCTGGTGATCGCTGCGAACAACACCGAAATGGGGGTGGGATCAGGTGCGTTTCTGTCACTCGGCGAATTGGTGATTCGTGACGGAAGATTTGAATTAGGCGAGATGCTTCCCGCGAAAGTGCTGCAGCCGCCGGCTGGATCGGTAGCTCCTGGGCGCTACGACTCTGATTTTGGCGACCGGTTTGGCGTGTACTCGCCAACCGCCGATTTTCGTAGTTTGGCGCAGACTGCTCGGTTCGACGTCTTGGCCCCGCTTGCCCTCGACATGTGGAAAGCCCGGGGAGGAAGCACCGTCGATGGCGTGTTGGTACTTGATCCTGTGGCGCTGAAGGGTCTGTTGGGAGCGACCGGTCCGGTGACGGTGGAAGGCAAGCAGTATTCCGCCGACAACTTGTTGCAGGAGATATTCGTCGAGCAGTATCGCGGGCTGGAAATCAACCCTGCGCGAACTGAGCAAGTGGAGCGCAGAGACAAGCTCTCCAAGGTTGCTCGGGCTGCGATTCAGCAACTCGAAGACGGCAATTGGAAGACGGCGGACTTGGTAGAGGCGTTACGCGTCGCTGGCGTCGGGCGACACATTTTGGCGTGGTCGGCGCGCACCGTTGAGCAAAAGGGGTGGTTAGGTGCGAATGTCGGCGGATACGTGGGCCCTGAAGGGATGCTTGTTGCCGTGCAAAATCGGGCAGGCAACAAACTCGATCAGTTCTTGACGATGGACAACACGATCACAACAGATGTGCAGCCGGACAACAGCACCAAAGTGGTTGTCGATGTCAGAATTATGAACTCGATCCCCCTGCCGATCGAGCAATTTCCGCCCTACGTGTTGGGCCCGTATGGCTTTGACCCCACTGGCGAGGCCGGAAAGTACGAGGGTTCCTTTGGGGTGGAGCTGCCGAAGGATGCGGGTTATTACACCATCAAAGTGGCTGGCAAACAGGTCCCATTCACCGTTGGTGGCCCCAACGGCCCCGATCACCATGTACTCGGCGCCAATCTGGCGTTGCAGCCTGGCGAATCGATCACGATGAGCGTTCAGTTCACGTTGCCTGCGAAGGCCCGGAACCTCTTTGTCGCGCCCACGGCTCGGGCGCTGCATCCAATGCTCGGACGTCCGGCAACGCTGTGGACCCATGGAAACGACCGTTGGAACGATGAAAAATCGCATTCGATCAAGTGGTAGTGCACGAACGCGGTGACATCAGTCACGATGAGGTCACACACGTACTAAGAAAGTTGTGCTTCGCACTGGACAGCAGTGTCAAGGCCCGGTTACACTCCGTGACAATTCGTCTCCCCCTTGGAAGGAAATCAAGGATGAATAAGAAAGCTCTTCGTCTCGCAGCTGCAGCAGGCATTGTTGCGGGAGCAGCATTCCTCCCAGCTTCGAGCGCGCATGCAGTCGACTACGGCACGACGGTTGCTCCTCAGGTTTCCACCACCGGTGGCGGTACCGCTGCACCAACTGGTGGCAACCTTCCCAACACGGGTAGCGACGCAATGGCGATCACATTGATCGGTGGCGGCCTCGCCGCTGGCGGCGCAGTGTTGGTGGCCGCTGGCCGTCGCCGCCGCGCAGCGTCGATCTAACTCGACCTCGAATCTCTCGATTCACGAAGCGGCGCCATAGGCGCCGCTTCGTCGCGCTCAGGCCCCGGTGTCACCCGGCCTCCCGACTGCGCCGCTCACGCGGTCGCGGTCCCACATGGGCCGCGTAAGCCGCTAGATCGTGGGACCAGCTGGTGTCGGGTGCGCCGCTCTCGCGGTCGCGGTCCCACATGGGCCGCGTAAGCCGCTAGATCGTGGGACCAGCTGGTGTCGGCGTCTCGACCCGACTTTTGGCGGTGGGCAAGCTTCAGGGGCGCCGGGGATGGCTGTGGTCGCTGGTCCCCAACGGATCGGTTTCGTCGCTGTTGTCGAACGCGGTTGTCGCCGCGACACCGAAATGTTGACGCTGCGGATCGCCGGCATCGGGCGACGAGCCGTGGGCTGGGCTTTGAAACACCGCAGCCACTGTGCGCATGAGGATGACGAAGTCGTGCCACAACGACCAGTGTTCTATGTAGTGGTTGTCGAATCGCACTCGTTCGCGCAACGATGTCTCGCCTCGTAGCCCGTGCACCTGGGCCCAGCCGGTGAGCCCAACGGGAAGCCGGTGTCGGTCTCGGTATCCGTATACCTCGTCGTTGAACTGTTCGACGAGATACCCACGTTCGGGACGCGGGCCAACGATGCTCATGTCTCCCCGCAGCACATTCCAGAGCTGCGGAAGCTCATCGATGCTGCTGCGCCGCAGGAACCACCCGATGTTGTGATATCGAGCTTCGGCAGTGTTGAAAGCGTCGTCAATGTGATCGGTTGGCAACGTGCGGAACTTCAGGACTTCGATTTCTTCACCGTGTTGGCCAATGCGACGTTGGCGAAATAGTACGGGCCCGGGACTTGCGAATTTCACGGCGACTGCGGCCATGGCCATGACCGGGAGCGCTAGTAGCAACATGGTGCCCGCGACGGCAACGTCGAGGGCGCGTTTGAAGCGCCATGCCCAGCGTTGCAGCGCTGCTTGGCGAACTCGATATACAGGGATACCCCAAAGATCATCGACGTCGGAACCACGCGGCGCCACGCCGACCTCGAAGAACCGCGGGACGATATGCACCTGGACGGCTCGCAACATGGCGGTCCGTAACACCGTGATGAGGTCGGCTTCTCGAGTGGGGCCGAAGGCGACGATGACGCGGCGCGCTCGGTGTTCGGAGACAATTTCCGGCAGTCTGGCTATTTCTCCGAGGAGTGGCCCGGGGAGGTCGGGAAACGGTGCTCCAACGAAACCAATGAAATCAAGCCCGAATTCGGGATGCATTTCAATGACTTCGGCCAATTCGATGCCGACATGGCCGCTGCCGGCAATGATCGCGGGTTCGCGAAGACCACGGCGTCGCCAGGCCCGGACGGTGGCGTAACTGAACATACGTATGATCACGATTGAGGGCACGAGCAATGCGGCTTGTAGCAGTACGCCTGAGCCTCGTCCGGCGAACGGTGCTGCCGCGAGCGCTGCGACGCCAACGGCTCCGGCGAGGCGAGGTGCGTCATCGAGGGCGCTGAGCGTGCAGCGCAACCGGTACGACCCGATCGCGACCAGACCGGTGACGGCGAACCCACCAAACAGCAGCGTGCTCGCTAGCGATCCTTCGACGACCGTGAGCGCGATCGATAGTGCCGCGACATCGCCGAGGCCCACGAGCGCAATTGCGAGCGCGAGGCGCCGACGCAAGGTTCCGGGCGTTAGCCGCGGCCGCGTTCCGACTACTCGCAGCGTGCGCGGCGAAGGCCGCTGTCCTGGTCGATCTCCGCGCATCGACGGCAAATTTGGTGCAGTCACAGTCCCCTGACCTGACATCACTGAGGGTGGGGGTTGATTCTCGACTGTCGAGACCCCTTTGCGCAAGGTGCGTACGCAACCTTTTTCCAAATTTGTTACGAACTACCCCGAAATTGAGCCTTAAGTCCGCTTCCGAGCGTGACGATGTGCACAAAGCGCGCCACGGAGCGCGCACAAAAGGACTGACGTATGCGACGGAACGCGCGAATTCGCACAACATTGCTGGTAATCGGATCGCTCTGCGTAGTTGGAGCTCCCACAGTCGCGGTTGCGACTGTTCAGCAACGCACTGCGGTCAGCGGTCTCCCCACACCATCGTCAGGCTTGGCCGCGGCAAACTCGGTCGCGTTGGGCCAGTTTGGATTCTCGCAGGGTTCTGGCTTGCTGTGGGAGTCGGATGCGTTGCTGGCGCGCGACCTCGACGGCATGGTTGCCGCCGGCGCACGCTGGGTTGGCGTCGACATCGATTGGCCGCATATCCAAGCTGGCGGCCCAAACTCGTGGAATTGGCAGGTGACGGATCGGGTTGTGCACGCGGCGCAGGCTCGTGGGCTGCAAGTGCTCGGCACCGTGGTCTACACGCCGGTGTGGGCGCGTCCTGCCCACACAAGTGACAAACATGCCCCGAACGACCCCGCTGATTACGCACGCTTCGTACGAGCTGCGGCTGAGCGTTATTCCGGGGCTGGCGTCGACGCTTGGCAGATATGGAATGAACCCAATATCAGCGCGTTCTGGCAGCCGCAGCCAGATGTCGCGGCCTATTCAGCGTTGTTGATTTCTGGGGCGGACGCGATTCACTCTGTGGACCCCGACGCTGTGGTGATGAATGGTGGGCTCGCACCGGCGGCCAATGTTGCCGGAGTGTCAATCGCGCCGAATGACTTTGTTATTGGGATGTATCTAGGTGGAATCGGCGGTCACATCGACGCAATTTCAATGCATCCCTATTCGTTTCCCTACGCGCCATCGACACCGGAATCTTGGAATCCCTTCTACATGCTCACGTACACGCATCTTGTCATGTCGGCATTCGGCGATGGGGCGTTGCCGATTTGGGGCACGGAGTCTGGGTTCGGCACTGGTGCGGACAAACAGTCGGTTTCGGAGGGGTTGCAAGCGATTCGCATCGGCCAATTGGTGCAGGCATGGCAACAACTGCCGTTTGGTGGCAATTTGCTCATCTACGGCTACCGCGACCTAGCGCCGCAGTCCGCTTCAGTGTGGGACAACATGGGGCTGGTGCGCAACGATTTCAGCAGCAAGCCCGCGGCGGCCGCGTTTCGAGCCGCGGTGGTTGGTGCTCAACCCAAGGCTCGCGAACCTCGGAGTTGTATCCGAAGCGCCAATATCGGCGCCGGTCGTCGAAAGGGCTGCTAGCAGCAACACTCAGTTGCCGCGTTCGCGTCAGCGAAACCGGGTGGGCTCAGTTCAGCCGATGTACTGCGCTCGTATGCCCTCATAGAGCCATACGTATTGCTGGGCAATGGTGTCGAGTTCGTAGCGTTTTGCTGCTGTCACCGCGCCGATTCGCATCCGGGCCCGCACGTCGGGGTCGCATACCGATTGCAGCGCCGCGAATAGGTCGCGGGAATCGTTCGACGGGGGCACGACGCCGCACGAGGCGTCGAGCACTTCGAGCCCGCCTGCGCTCGGCGGAGCGATACACGGCAGTCCGCATGCCAGTGCCTCGATTAACGAATTTGATATGCCTTCGCGATCGGAGGGAAGCGCAAAGACATCTGCGGCATGAAAATACTCAACGACATCGGATACGACTCCCGTGAATGTCACGTGTCGATCGAGTTTGAGCTTGGAGACCAAGATTTGCAACTGCTCAGTGCGATCCTGGAGGTCTTCGCGGCTGCCTCCAAGGATGAATAGGTGCGCTTCGGTGCCGGAGTCACAGAGTTGACGAAATGCTTCGATGAGCAGATCAACGCGCTTCAAGGCTCGTAAGTGTCCTGCGTACAGCACAACCAAGGTCGACGGCGCGATCCCAAGGCTTGATCGGGCCGCGTCGCGTTGCGCTGGTTCAGGTGGGCTGAACATTCCAGGATCGACCGGCGTGGGTATTACGTGCGGAGAAACTCCGAAGTTGAGGCCCTGAAGCTCATCGGAAATCGATTTCGACAACGCGATGTGAGACGCGCATCGCAACGCTCGGCGCCGCAATCGTGCGAGCGCATTGCGGGCGCGTGACTGATTCAACGCCAATGTATCGGTGGCGTCGCCGAGTCCGGCCCACACCATCACCGCGGTGTCTGCGATTCCTGCGGCATGGGCAGCCACGACGAAATCGGGATACATAATCGTGGTGCTGACCACGATCCGCTTACGGTTGAGCCTCAGCCATAATGCAACGTGAAGCACCAGCAGTTTCATCGAAAGCCCGCGCCGCGATGGCGGGCCGAGTCGTACGACGTCGATGCCTTCGATGGTTTCGGTCACGGACCATGCTCGTTCAAGGCGTTGGGTGATCACCGTGACATGGTGTCCCTGCGATGTCAGCGTCAACGCCAAATTTCGAGTTTGGCGGGTCGTGCCGCCGGTCGTTGGTTCGTAGTCCGGCACCATGAACACGATGGTTGACGGCTTATCCATGAACGGCTCGATTGGCAAAGGTCTCGAATTCGTCTCGAAAGCGGCGAGAATTGAACCGTTGCGCGTGCGTGGCGATGATCGCAGAATCGAACGCAGTGGGTTCGAAGTTGCGCAGGATATTTGCGAGTACGTCAACTGGATTCGGTGAGTCGGGGTAGAGCACTCCTGTTGTGTTTGCAATGACTGTGTCGCATGCGCCGCCCACTCCAAGTGCGATCACGGGTGCCCCACACGCCTGGGCTTCAACGGGCATGATCCCGAAATCTTCGCGTCCGGGATACAGCAATGCTCGACAGCGGCGGTAGTAGTCGCGCAAGGTTGTGTCGTCGACTGAGCCGACGAATTCGATTGATGGTCCGGCCACCGCTTGGCAGGATTTGCGGGCGCGACCATCGCCCGCGACGACCAGCCGAACTCCGGCACGAACGGCCGCGGCGACGGCGACTTCAGGACGTTTGTATGGGACCAACCGCCCGGCAAGCAGAAAGAAGTCTTCGCGTCGGTTGGTTTCGTCAGGCGTGAAGAGTTCTGTGTCGACGGGAGGAGCAATGACGGTGCTCTCGCGCCCCCACCAACTGCGAATTCGCTGGGCAACTTCGGTCGAGTTGGCGGCGATGGTGTACAAGCGTTGTGCGGCGGCGCGATCGCGCCTGCGTTGCGAAGCTGCGAATGCCGTCAACGCGCCGCGTCCGATTGGGCCGCCGATTTCATCGACTCTCGTTGTCGCATCCCAAATCCAGCGCGCTGGTGTATGGGTGTACGACACGATTCGTGCGTCACTGCGAACCCGATTTGCGAACTGATGGTGGCTTGTAACGACGAGGTCGTAGCCGTTGAGGCGGCGTCGCGATGCTGCAATTGGAAGGAGTGGCAGCAGGTGCGCGTAATTGTCACCGCCGCGATACAGGCGCTGCAACGTGGCATCGGGGCGGATGTCAGCTCGGGCGAGTCCCGGGCTCAAGGTCTCTCGATCGCACACGGCGCAAAAGATTGGCGCTTGCGGCCAAACGTTGTGGAGCTGTTCGACGACACGTTCGGATCCCGCGTTGATCGTGAACTTCTCGTGCACGATTGCGACCCGTAAAGCGGTCATGCGCGTTTACCGCTCGTAGGTGTCGCGTTTATTGACAGTGGCTCCATTGAGCACCACGCCTATGAGGGACGCACCGGTGCGATCAAGCGCGGCGATGAACTGTTTCGTGGTGCGCTTTCGAGTGGTTTCGGCATCGAGCACTAGCAGGGCTGCGTCGCAGTGCGCGGCCACGGCTAACGCATCTGCGTAGCCAGCACCCGGTGGGGTGTCGACGATAATGAGCTCTGCTGTCTCCAACGAGTCGAGAACTCCACGGAAAGCTCGTCCTCCGAGCGCTGCGACAGTGTCGGTCACTGGCGCGCCGCTGGGCATGAGTTTGAGATTCGAATGTCCGTCAACGCGATGCAGCGTTTGTGAAAGCGGCATGCCTCGTAGCGCATCGGCAAGACCGGGCTCCCGGTCGGTGCGGAGGCGCTGATGTAACACGGGGCGCCGAAGATCGGCGTCGACGAGCACCACGTGAGCGTCGACTCCCACCGCCGATTCGGCAAGGTGGATCGCGCAGAATGATTTCCCGGCCGCAGGGTTGGGGCTCAGAATTGCGATGGTGCGGGGTCGATTGTTGCCTTCGAGGAACATGAGATTGGTTCGAAGGGTTCGGAACGCTTCTACAACCTCCGGCCCACGACCTCGTGGCACGAGTGCCAGCACTGGCAGGCCCGTCAGCGCGGTGATGGCTTCGACGTCGGTTGCCTTTGATACTCGATCACTGAGGGCCCGCGTAACCACAAAACTCTCGGCGGCTACAACGAAGGCAACGAGGAACGCGAGGATTCCGTCGCGGATCGGCTTTGGGGCTACTGGTTCGCCGCTGTTGTCAAGCACAGGGGTCCCGATGAGCCGCACTACGCCATATTTGCCGGTTGGGAGGCGCAAGAAAACGAGGCTTGCTTCTTGGGCCTCTAGTGCTTTGGTTGCTTCATCCGCCGCGGGGCTGCCTGCGGGGAGGACCCCGTTCGACAGCGCGTTCTTGAGAAAGGCGATCCCGGTTTCGGCGTCTTTGATCTTGCGGTCATTATCGATTTGAGCGGCTTCGATGCTGCTGCGCTCTAACGCGGCGCCGTAGGCGCCGGCTTGGGCCATCGCGAGTTGCCGAGTATTGGCACTGCTCTTGATCAAGATATTGCCGGAGAGCGGATTCTGCACGATCGTCAGGCCCGATCGGAGTTCGGCCGCGCTGACCGTCAGTTTGCTGTCGTTCACCGCCTTGAGGGCCAACTCGTACGTCTCGAGTAGGAACTTCTTTTCGGAAAGCCGTATCTCAATGGTCGCTTGGTCGATTCCTTGGCCTTGGTCGACCTCGGGCGTGAGATTGATCAGTTGCATACCGACGTAGGTCGGGTCTTGCGAGGTACTCCAGCCGTAGACGCCCGCACCCACGATTGTTGAGATCAACAGGATGCGCCACCAGTTGGCCGCGATCGTGCGGAAGTGATCGGCGAGGTCCATTGCCGCGGGAGTGTAGGTGGCGCCATCGGTCACGATGTGAACATTCAGTGTGGAATCCGCCACTACTCTGCTTGGTCGTGCCAATCGGATCCACAAACGCCGATCGTCGCAGCTCTCGCGACGATTTAGCCAACTTTGTCATTGGCTGCGTCGCGATTTTCATGACAATTGCCATCGGCCTCGCGTTGGCGGATGCGCAAACGAATCGTGTTTTTAGTGCGGTTGTGCGGGCATTGCCGTTGGTGTTGCTGGGCGCCGTGCTGCTTCCAGCCTTGGTCGCGATTGCTCGCCGTCCGCAGCGTGGTGTGCTGATGTTGGTAGCGCTCGTGCCTTTTTACGGGTTGTTGATCATTGCACCCGGCAAACCCCCGTTCGCTGAGGGTTGGAAGGAAGCGCTCGCGCTGTACACGCTGTTTTGGAGTCTGGTGTCAACACCAAAACGCAAACGGACGAAACAGAAGTTCCCTCCGATAGCGCAACCGATCTTGTTGTACCTCGCGTCGGGCATTGTTTGGCTACTGGTACTTCACGACATACGTGGTGTTGTTGGATTCAAAGTCAGTTTCTTTTGGCTCGTGCTCGGGCTGATCGTGTGGCGTACGCCGCTGGACGCGCGCGATCGCGATCGCGTCGTATCGATCCTCATGTTCGTGACCGTGATCACGTCGTTGGTTGGGCTCGCGCAGCAACTTGTGGGCCATGCGTACTTAGCTGGCCTTGGATACAACTACAACTCCAACATTCGCTTTACCGGAGGTTTCCTTCGCTCGTTTTCAACAATGGACAACCCGTTCAATTTCGCGTTCTTTTTGGCGTTTGCGTTGTTGTTGCTGCTCCCGCAATCGCTTGAGGATCCCCGGCGACCTCGTAACAAAGTCTTTTTGGCATTGTTGCCCATTGTCGGCTTATCGCTAGCGTTTACGTTCGTTCGCGGCGCGTGGCTCGCACTCGCGCTGGGCTGCGGCTACCTCGCGGTGCGGCGATTCAAGGTATTTTTCCTCGCCGTTCCCTTCGTGCTCCTCGCGATTGTGGTGCTTCCCGGTGGGTTTTCCGACTCTGCGTTGAGCTCGAGCAGTCTCGGCGATCGCCAGGAGGGCTGGGCACAAAACATTAATAAGGCAGTGTCGGCGCCGCTGGGCAACGGCATTGGTTCGACCGGCGCTTCGGGTCTGAAGGCAGCCACGGTTGCCCGTACGAATGTTGCGATTGTGTATGAGCCAGACAATCAGTACTTCAAAGCGCTGTATGAATCGGGCGTGATTGGCCTGTGGATTCTTGGAGTGTTGTTCGCGTCGTTGCTCACCACGAGCCGCGCCGCAGAACGGCGACTCGATGGCGTGGATCGCGCCTGGGCGTTAGGGTTAACCGCCCATGGCATTGGCGCGATCGCGGCCGCAACTATTTCAACGTGGTTGGAGATCTTCCCGAATGACTTGTTTCTATGGATGACAGTCGCAGTGGTGACGACGATCGACCGACCGTCGGAACCGTTACGTTCTCCACCCCCGACGATGATGAGCGCGGGCCGCGAATCGCCCTGAACGCGCTGGCGTTGCGAGCCGACGGCAGCGGCGTCCAAACCTACGCGCGAGAACTTCTTCGGGCGTTGCCCGATGCCTGGCCCGCGGCTCGCTTCGTCGCCAGGGTCGCGTCCGATGCCCCGAGTTTCGACGCCCGCATCGTTCGCGAACCAGTGATTGCCGGGACAAACGGCGGTTTGCGCCGCAAACTGCTATCCGCGCTGCGGGCAACCGACGCCGATCTTGTGCATGGCTTCGATACGGATCAATCCCTGCGGGGAGATACTCCGACCATCGCGACAGTTCACGATCTTGCTTTGTTCGACGTGCCGTGGGCGTTTTCTCGGTTGACGGGTGCCTCGAAACGCGCGATTGCTGCAGCCTCAATTCGGCGTGCGGACGCGTTGATCGCAGTGTCGTCGTTTACCGCGGAGCGAATTTTGGCCATCTTTGGCCGCGATTCGACCGTGATTCATGAGGCAGCGGGACCGCATTTCCGGCCGGCTACAGAAGCTGAAATTTCGGATGTTCGGCACAGGTATCAGCTCCCGGCACGGTTTGTGCTGTACGTGGGCAATCATGAGCCGCGCAAAGATTTGGCGTCGCTCGGCGAGGCGTGTCGATTGGCAGGTGTGGACCTTGTAGTTGCAGGTGGCGCGATTGTTTCCACGGCTCTTCCGGTGAATTCGATCGTAATCGGGTACGTGCCCGATGCAGATCTCGCGGCCATCTATGGCGCAGCCGATGTTGTGGGGTACGTCGCCCGATACGAAGGTTTCGGTTTGCCTCCAATCGAAGCCATGGCGTCGGGTGGGTGCGTGATGGCTACCCGCATCGGTGCCCTCACGGAAGTCGCAGCCGAAGGCATTGAGTTCGTGCCTCAGGGCGAACCTGAGGGTCAGCGAGACGCAATTGTGGAGCTATTGCAGGATCCCGAACGTGCCGCCCATCGTCGTCGCTACGCGATCGATGAAGCTTCGAAGTTGTCATGGACGCGTGCCGCGGCCGAGACCGTTGCGGTCTACAAGCACGCGCTGTAGACCGCTGTTATTAGCGACGTCGCGCGATGAAATCGTCGAGGTGACGTTGCCCCACGGTCACTGAGCGCCAGGCTGCTTCGCTTGGTGTAGTTGCAAGGATCATCTGGCGACGACGATGCAACGACAGGGAGCACGAACCGAACAGCAAACAGCTCAGCGCAAAGATCACAGGTGCGGTGTCGCCCACGCCGGTGTCTGCGAGTTTGGTCGGCAACGGCGCCGTGGTGGATTCGGTTGAGGCCGACGATGTCGAAGGGGTGGAAGTTGCGGCGGTCGATGGTGAAGTTTCCGATGATTGTGCGACGGTGATTGTGGCGGTCATTGATGGGTGAATCTCGCAGTGAATTCTTAGTTTCCCTGAGGCAGTCACCACGGCGTTGAAGCCGGTGCCGGGGCTGAGGTCGCGAGAATCAAACGAACCATCGTCGGCGATGATGCGATGCACCGCAGCACCAAGGTTCTGAAAGGTCACGGTTTGGCCAGAAAGCACCGAGGGTGCGGAGGGTCGCAGGTTGTAGTCGCGAATCTCGACGACAGCCCCTTCGGTCGCAGCGTTGGCAGGTGCGGCGGTTACCGCGGCGGCCGCAAGGCCAGCCGCAACTATCGAAGCACGCAGGACAATGGATGTCCGGAGCCGAAACGGTTGTTGCGCCGTCCCGTGATTTGCCCAATGATTTGCCCCGTGATTTACCCAGCGTTGCATGGCCGCACTCCCTTCGCAGCTGACAGTACCAAGTGCCGATGCAAGTACTGCGCCTACACTCGACCGAGTGCGAATTGCGATCGGTGCAGACCACGCCGGCTTCGAACTGAAGGCCCATCTCGTTACGTCACTGCGACGGCTTGGGCACGAAGTCGACGACCTAGGAACCCATAGCGATCAACGCTGTGATTACCCCCCGATTTGTGCGGCGGTTGCTCGCGCTGTCGTTCGAGGCCCAGCCGATGTCGGAATTGTGCTCGGCGGATCCGGACAAGGCGAACAAATTGCCGCCAACAAGGTGCATGGTGCTCGAGCTGCTCTGTGCAACGACCTCTACACCGCGCGCATGGCGCGAGCACACAACGACGCAAACGTGTTGTCGATCGGTGCTCGCATCGTCGCGGCCGCCCTAGCAGAGGAGATTGTTGGAGTTTTCCTCGCTAGTACCTACGAAGGTGGGCGCCACGCAGCCCGCTTGGATCAACTCTGCGACATCGAACGAGAGGAATGCGCCCAGTGACCACACCCCTTGAGAACACTGACCCTGAAATCTTTGGGGTCATTCGTCGCGAAGTCGAACGGCAAAACACCACGATCCAGTTGATTGCCTCTGAAAATTTCACCTCCCAGGCCGTCATGGAGGCCCAGGGCACGGTTCTGACTAATAAATACAGTGAGGGGTATCCGGGTAAGCGCTACTACGGCGGCAATCTTGTGGTCGACGAGGCCGAGAATCTGGCTCGCTCGCGAGCGTGCGCGTTGTTCGGTGCCGAGCACGCCAATGTGCAGCCACATTCTGGAGCGAATGCGAACGCAGCCGTATTTTTTGCGTTGCTGGAACCAGGTGACAAAGTTATGGGCATGCGGCTCGACCAAGGTGGGCATCTCACCCACGGGTCGCCGGTGAACTTCAGTGGCAAGAATTACAACTTCGCTTCGTACGGCGTGAACGAACAAACCGAGCAACTCGACTACGACCAGATTCGCGATTTAGCGAAGCAGACGCAGCCGAGACTCATCATCGCGGGTGCGACTGCGTATCCACGCGCGATTGATTTTGAGGCGTTTCGATCGATAGCTGACGACGCGGGCGCGCTGTTGATGGTGGACGCGGCGCACATCGCAGGGCTCATCGCAGGCGGCGCGCACAAGTCGCCGTTACCGATGGCCGACATCATGACGTTCACCACCCATAAGACGCTTCGGGGCCCGCGTGCCGGGTGCATTCTGGCAAAACAAGAGTTTGCCGCGGCCATTGACAAGGCGGTGTTTCCCGGATTCCAGGGTGGCCCGTTGATGCATGTCATTGCGGCCAAAGCAGTTGCGTTTCACGAAGCGGCGCAACCGTCGTTTCGTACCTACGCCGCAAATGTCGTGGCCAACGCGGCCGCACTCGCTGCGGCGCTTGCGAGCCACGGTCTTCGTATCGTTTCGGGAGGAACCGATAACCACTTGCTGCTCGTCGATCTCCGGAGCTTCCAAATCACTGGCAAAGTCGCACAGGAGGTTTTAGACAGAGCCGGTATCACGACCAACAAGAATGCGATTCCCAACGATCCTGAGAAGCCCTTCGTGACGAGCGGATTGCGCCTCGGTACCGCGTCGATGACGACTGCCGGTATGGGTCCCGACGAAATGGTGCAGATCGCCGAGATGATCGCCGCGGCGTTGCGCGGCGCAAACGATATTGCTGTACTTGACGCAGTGCGTGCTCAAGCCAACGATTTGTGTTCGAAATTCACGCCGTATCCGGCGCTTGCATCGAAGTGACAGAAGCGTAATTACGTCATGCACTATGCGCTTGTGCTGGCGGTTGCGTTTGGTGTGACCTATACGTCGACCCCGATCGTGACCCAGTTGGCGACGCGTTTTGGCATCGTGAAACAACCCGGCCCCGCGAACGGCCGGAACGTGCACACCCGGCCGCTTCCCGATGTGGGCGGGATCGCGTTATTCCTTGGGTTTCTTGCCGCGATGTTTGTGGCAAGTCGTATGTATCAATTCGATGCAGTGTTTTCAAGTGGTTCTGAACCTCTCGGCGTGATTTGCGGAGCCACTGTCATGTTTCTTGTCGGGTTACTCGATGACGTGAACGATGTTTCGCCGCCGGCCAAGATCGCCGGGATGGTCGTGGCCGCGAGCTTGATGGCGCGCTTCGGCGTGACCATGTTTTACTTCCGGGTGCCCTTCAACTTTCGTGACCTTGACACAGTCGTGTTGTCATCCGACCTCGCGCCGTTGGTAACAGTGTTGTGGGTGGTGTTGATGGCGAACGCGATCAATTTGATCGACGGTCTCGACGGCTTGGCGGCTGGCATCGTGATGATTGCGGGAATGGCGTTTTATTTGTTTGCGCGCCAGCTCTCGTCGTATGGCGAACTCGACGGCTCGAGCATCGCCCCGTTGGTGGCACTCATCGCTGTCGGCATTTGCGCTGGGTTTCTTCCCCACAATTGGTCGCCCGCAAAGATCATTATGGGCGACGGGGGAGCGCTGTTTCTCGGGCTCCTGATGGCCGTCCCCACAATTACCGTAGGGGGGCGGACGGAGGGCAAATTCTTTGGCAACGCCTTCTTTTTCTTCGCGCCCCTGTTGATCCCGCTAGTGATTTTGGGCGTACCAGTTGCGGACACCGTCTTTTCGTTTTTTCGGCGTGTGTTGTCTGGCAAAGGTTGGTCAACGGCTGACCGCAAACACATGCATCATCGGCTCATGGAGATGGGTCACGGGCCGCGAAGAGCTGTACTGATTCTCTGGGCTTGGACCGCGCTGCTATCGGGCGCTGCGCTACTCCCGGTCTATACCAAACGAGGTGGTGCCCTGCTGCCTGTAGCCGCAGGAGCGCTCATGTTGTTGCTCTATGTGATGCTGCATCCCGGAGTCCGGACCGTGCGAGCCCGCAAAGGCCAGGCTCGTCACCCCAGTTCGCAGCCTGTGACGGACGAAGCTCTGAGCACACCGGTCCACGAGACGAGTGCCCAGTAACCCAGCGCGCTGCGGGAATCGCTTCGGGCGAGGATTTTTCGACTCTGGGTTGGCACGGTCTTCGCCAGCCCGGATAGATTGGGAATCAATTCACAAGCGGTGTGCGCAACGGAGCCGCACCCGGACGAGGGGCCAACGTAGGTGAGTAAGTTGCATCGCCAAGCTCGGCGCAGCCGCACGAGAGTGCAGGGCGAAACTGATGCGTTCAGCCAAGCGATGACGTTTGCCTCCGGCCCGGTGATGTTTGGCCTCCTTGGACGCTATGGAGACTCAGTAACTGGCTGGTCGCCCACGTTGTTCTTAGCTGGCATCGCGTTGGGCATTTTCGGCTCGTCGGCGACGCTGTATTACCGCTACCAAGCACGGATGGCGGTGCTCGATGCCCCGAAACCGTGGAACCAGCCGACGCACTCCAATTCGGCCAGCGCGACGAAGTACGACATCGCCGAGTCGCCGCTCGACGTTGACGCGTTTACTCGTTCGGCCGAATCTCTACCCGAGTCGGCGGGTAGGTAGCCATGGAAACCGCATTCGGTCCCGTCTCTAATTCTGAGCAACGCATCGAGATGGAAATTGCTCGCGATCTCGCAAAACATGCTGTATATCTGGCCCCATTGGCACTGATCACCGGATTTGTTGCAGCCCGCGGGGCGGGAGCGTTGGGTGCTTTCGTGGCGCTTGTCGTGGTTGCTGGCAACTTTCTCGCCTCCGCGGCAATGCTCGGCTGGGCGGCGCGAATATCCGCCGGAGCTCTCACCGCTACTGCACTCGGCGGATTTATTGTCCGTCTTGGCGTAATAACTGTCGTTGGAATCGGCGTCAAGCAACTCGACGCCGTACATTTCTCGACGTTCTGCATTGTGCTCGTTGTGGCCCACCTCGGGTTGCTGTTTCTTGAACTCCGTCACGTGAGCCTCACGTTGGCGTATCCCGGCCTCAAGCCCGAAAAGGAGAAAGCGTGACCATCGCCGCGCTGTTCCCCCACGGAATCTCAGAGCTCTTCCAATGGAAGAGCATCGCCTTTGGCGACACGTTTTACGAGATCAACAAAACCGCGATTATGGCGCTCGTTAGCACCGTCATTTGCATCCTTGTGTTTTTCGGAGGCGCCCGCAAAAAGGCGTTGGTGCCGACCGGGCTCCAAAACTTCGCTGAGTTCGGCTACGAAGCCATCGAAGAACAAATCGCAGTGCCCGTCATTGGCGACCACCCGCACGGTTACGGCAAGTCGTGGGCGCCGTTCCTGACCGGCACGTTCTTTTTCATCTTCTTCATCAACATCTGGAGCACGGTTCCGTTCGTGCAGTTCCCCGCAACGTCGCGCATCGCAATCCCGATGTTGCTGTCGCTCATCACCTGGGTCATTTTCATCGCGGTCGGGTTCAAACACCAAGGCCCGCTCTACGTCTTCAAAGCTTGCTTGCCGCCGGGCGTGCCGAAACCCTTGTACCTCTTGGTGTTCCCGATTGAATTGGTCTCCAAGTTCTTGGTGCGACCGTTTTCGCTCACGGTGCGGCTCTTCGCCAACATGGTTGCCGGGCACGTGCTCCTGGCAGTCTTCGCGTTGATGACCCATGAGCTGGCGACATCAATTGATAACGACAAATGGCACGCGTACCAAGCAATCATTGCTCCGCTGCCATTTCTCATGCTCATCTTCATGACGGTGTTCGAACTTCTCGTCGCTGTTCTGCAGGCATACATCTTCACCACGTTGACCGCCGTGTTCATTGGCGAATCGGCAAGTGACGAGCACTAAATCGCAACATCCAAACCACCGCAGTTACCTTTCTACTAAGGAGATCCACCCGTGATTCAACAGGCACTCCTCGCGGCTACAGATGCCGGAGAACTCAAAGACGGTCTTTCGGCAGTCGGCTACGGCCTCGCAGCAATCGGACCTGGCATCGGTATCGGTACCCTCGTTGGGCAGTCCGTTCAGGCGATGGCACGTCAGCCCGAAATGGCTGGCCAAGTCCGTACCACCATGTTCTTGGGTATCGCGTTTGCCGAAGCGCTTGCGCTTATCGGTTTCGTCGTCAAGTTCATCTGATCCGACGTTGTTAGGAAGGGAAGGACGCGTCATGCGCCTCCGACACAAAATTGCTGCTGGCGTGCTGATCGCCATGCCTATCTTCGCGTTTCCCGTCTCAGGTGCCTTCGCGGCAGAAACCGGAAACAAGACTGAAGCGTCCGAAGAGGGTGCGAAAGAGTCTGGCGGAGATCACGGCGACGGCCACGAAACGGTCTCGTTAGAGATCAACGGAACTCCCGTCGAAGTGCATGAAATTGGCGAGTGCAAAGAGGCGGAAAAGATCCTCGAAGTGCTTGAGGCGCCGTCCGCCGAAGAACAGTCGAAGAAACTCGAAGACTGTTTTTCCTCTGAGAGCCCGATCATTCCCAAGCTGAGTGAAGTCTTTTGGGGCGGTATCGCATGGCTGCTCGTGATGATCGTGGTTGTCAAGGTTGGCATCCCGGCCATGAAGAAGACCATGACTGCACGCAGCGAAAAGATCAAGGGCGACCTTGATGCGGCCGAAGCAGCCAAGACATCAGCGAACGCTGAATTGGCCGACTACCGCGCCAAGCTTGCTGATGCGCAAAGCGAAGCGAACCGCATCATCGATGAAGCTCGCCAAAGTGCCGATGGAGTGCGCAAGGACCTCATCGCTCGAGCTGAAGCCGACGCGGCCGAAGTGCGCGCCCGCGCCAACGAAGAAGTGCGACTGGCCAGCGAGCGTGCGATGGCCGACCTCAGCCAGCAGGTCGCGACGATGTCGGTCGATTTGGCCGGCAAGATCGTCGAGAAGAATCTCGACGTCGCCACGCAGCAGCAGCTCATCGACAGTTACATCAACACTGTCGGAAACAACTAGGACCTAGTGATGAGTGCCGATTCACGCATCGATGCGTACGCCAAAGCGATTCGGGAGATCGTTGCGGTCGAAGGTTATGTCGCAGAGGTCGAAGACGAACTGTTTCGATTTGCTCGGGTGTTCGAAGGCAACGACGGGTTGCGCTCGGCTCTGACGGATACGGCTTCGCCAGCCGAGCGGCGGCTCGCGCTTGCTGACGATTTGTTGGGTGGCAAAGCGCTCTCGGTGACCACCGCGGTGGTTGGTTTCATCGTGAGCATTGGCCGCGCTAACGACCTCCCAGCGATTGTCGATCGGTTTATTGCATTAGCGGCCGAGGCTCGCAGCCACGAAGTGGCTGAGGTCCGGTCCGCGGTAGCGCTTACTGATGTTCAAATCGCACAACTCGCGGCGTCGCTGTCGCGAGCAACAGGCAAGCAAGTAGAAGTGAAGGTCATCGTCGACGCCAGCGTGTTGGGTGGGCTGGTCGCTCGCGTTGGTGACACCGTGATCGACGGCACCGTCCGACACCGTTTGGACCAACTGAAGGATTCCATCTGATGGCTGAACTCACCATCAACGCAGGCGACATTGCCGCGGCGTTGCAAAAGCACGTCAACAGTTATCAACCTGTCACCGAAAAAGAACAGGTCGGGCGTGTTCTCGAGGTCGCCGACGGCGTTGCTCGTGTGCAAGGGCTTCCCAACGCAGCAGTCAACGAACTCTTGGAGTTCGAGGGCGGCAAGCTCGGTCTTGCGCTGAACCTTGACGAAGACGCGATTGGCGCGGTTGTTCTTGGTGCCGCAGACTCGATCGAAGAAGGCGGTCTCGTCAAAGCCACCGGTCGTATCTTGTCGGTGCCAGTCGGTGACGTCATGCTGGGCCGGGTCGTCGACGGCCTCGGCAACCCGATTGATGGCAAAGGCCCCATCACGGGTGCGATCGATCGCCGGATGGAAATCCAGGCGCCGGGAATCGTCGGTCGCAAGCCAGTGCACGAGCCGTTGCAGAGCGGAATCAAAGCCATTGACGCAATGACGCCAGTAGGCCGTGGCCAGCGTCAGTTGATCATCGGTGACCGTAAAACTGGCAAGACGACCGTCGCTATCGACACGATCCTGAACCAAAAGGGCCAGGGCGTGAAGTGCATTTATGTAGCGATTGGTCAGAAAGCGTCGACCGTCGCAACAACCGTGGCCACGCTCGAAAAGCACGGCGCGATGGAATACACCGTGGTCGTCAACGCGCCGGCGGGCGTCGAAGCCGTCTTCAAATACCTCGCACCCTACGCAGGTTGTGCGATGGGGCAGTACTGGATGGAAAACGGCGAAGCCGCGCTTGTGGTCTATGACGACCTCTCGAAGCAAGCTGAGGCCTACCGGCAGATGGCATTGCTGCTGCGTCGCCCACCGGGCCGTGAGGCGTACCCCGGCGACGTGTTCTACCTCCACTCCCGTCTTCTTGAGCGCGCCGCCAAGCTCAGCGATGATCTTGGTGCGGGTTCTCTCACCGCGCTGCCAGTCATCGAGACCAAAGCGGGCGACGTATCTGCTTACATCCCCACGAATGTGATCTCGATCACCGACGGCCAGATCTACTTGCAAGACGATTTGTTCAAATCCGGCGTGCGTCCAGCAGTCGATGTAGGTATTTCGGTGAGCCGAGTCGGCGGCGCGGCCCAGACCAAAGCGATGAAGTCGGTCGCCGGCACGTTGAAGCTCGACCTTGCCCAGTTTCGTGAACTCGAAGCATTCGCAACGTTTGGTTCCGAGCTCGATGCCGTATCGAAGAGCCAGCTTGAGCGCGGGTACCGGTTGGTGGAATTGCTGAAGCAGAACCTCAACTCGCCTATGCCAATGGAAGAACAGGTTGTTTCGATCTTTGCTGGCACCAAGGGCTACCTCGATGACGTCAACGTCTCGGATGTTCGTCGATTCGAAGCCGAACTTCTTGAGTTCATGCGCTCGCAGCGTTCGGAGTTGATCGCTGCGATTCGTACATCGGGTGCGATGGACGATTCCACGATGACGGCTGCTGTATCGGAGTTCAAGAGCCGGTTCGTGAGCGGTGACGCTGCCAATGATGCCGCGCTGAAGGCTGCGACATCGGCGGGCTACGACGGTGCTGCCGCGGACAGCCTCGAAGACGGCATGACGGTCTAGGGACGACGCATGGCTGGTGGTCAGGAGCGCATTCTTCGCCGACGTATTAAGTCGGTGCAATCAACGAAGAAGATCACGCGCGCCATGGAACTCATCGCGGCGAGTCGTATCGTCAAAGCTCAGGCCCGCGTGGTTGCGGCGCAGCCGTATGCCGACGGAATTACTGGCGTCGTTCGCGATCTTGCGGCCGCGGGCGCCGGGTCGTCGAGCCCGCTACTTGCGGTTCGCGACTCAGTCTCGACGGTCGCACACATTGCGATCGCAGCCGATCGCGGTTTGTGCGGCGGTTACAACTCGACGGTGGTGCGCACGACGGAAGTCGAGATGCGCGCGGCGAGTGCCGCCGGTCAACGCAACGCGTTGGTCACTTCGGGCCGCAAACCCGAAAGCTATTTCCGCTTCCGTGAAATCCCGATGGACGGATCGTTTGCGGGCTACTCCGACGCTCCGACGTACGAGAACGCCCGCGATATCGCAGCGGTCGTATCGCGACGTTTTCTCGACGGCGACATCGACAAGGTGCAACTGATCTACACCAAGTTCTTGTCTGCTGGTCGCCAAGAAGTCGTGATCGAACAACTCATGCCTCTCGACACCAGCGAATTGGCGTCCGGCGCCAAGCAACAAGCCGACTATGAGTTCGAACCGAATCCTGACACGATTCTCGACGCTTTGTTGCCGCGCTATGCCGAGGCGAAGATCTACGCGGCGTTGCTCAATGCTGCGGCCTCTGAACACGCGTTCCGCCAGCGGGCCATGAAAGCCGCCACCGACAACGCCGACGAACTGATCCGCACGTTGAGTCGAATTATGAACCGTGCCCGTCAAGACTCAATCACGACCGAAATCATGGAAATCGTCGGTGGTGCTGCAGCTATGGCTGATGGCGCCGGTAGCGATGACGACGATTTCTTGCCCGCCCACTGAGCTTCCTGGAGCTAACTGTTATGACTGCAACTGCACCGCTGCTGAAAGATGGAAGAGTTATCGCCATCGCCGGGCCGGTCGTTGACTGCGAATTTCCGCCGGATGCGCTCCCTGAAATCAACACTGCGCTCCAACTGGAGATCGTGCTCGACGGCGAAACCACCGTTGTGACCGCGGAAGTGGCCCAGCAAATTGGCCACGGCCGAGTCCGTGTCGTCTGTATGAAGCCGACCGATGGTTTGAAGCGTGGAAGCGCCGTAAAAAACCTTGGCCACGGTATTCAGATGCCTGTCGGCGAAGGCACGCTCGGCCACGTATGGAACGTCATTGGCGAGCCTCTCGACACCAATGGTGTTATGCCACAAGGCATCGAGGATCACTGGGAAATTCACCGTTCGGCTCCCAACTTCGAAGACCTCGAGCCGAGCCGCAAGATGTTCATCACGGGCATCAAGGTGATCGATTTGCTCACCCCGTATCTCGAAGGCGGCAAGATCGGCCTGTTCGGTGGCGCGGGTGTTGGTAAGACCGTGCTCATCCAGGAAATGATCAACCGCGTCGCGACGCAGCACGGTGGTGTGTCGGTGTTTGCTGGTGTTGGGGAGCGCACTCGTGAGGGAACCGACCTGTGGATTGAAATGCAAGAGTCGGGCGTGATCGAAAAAGCTGCGCTCGTCTACGGCCAGATGGATGAACCTCCGGGCGTGCGGATGCGCGTCGCCCTGGCAGCACTGACGGTCGCTGAATACTTCCGTGATGTCAAGGGTCAAGACGTGTTGTTGTTCGTCGACAACATTTTCCGTTTCGTGCAAGCTGGTTCAGAGGTCTCTACGCTGCTGGGACGGATGCCATCGGCTGTGGGTTACCAACCGACGTTGGCCGATGAGATGGGCGAACTTCAGGAGCGCATTACTTCGACGAAGGGTCGCTCGATTACCTCGCTGCAAGCTGTGTACGTGCCTGCCGATGACTACACCGACCCTGCACCGTTCACCACCTTCACCCACCTCGACGCCACCACCGAGTTGTCACGTCAGATTGCTTCGTTGGGTATTTACCCGGCCGTCGATCCATTGGCGTCTACCTCCACAATTTTGGCTCCCGAAGTTGTGGGTGATCGTCATTACGCGGTGGCGAACCGCACCCAGCAGATTCTGCAGCGGTACAAAGAACTCCAAGACATCATTGCCATCCTCGGTATCGACGAATTGTCAGAAGAAGACAAGAACACCGTTGGTCGGGCCCGAAAGATTCAGAAGTTCTTGTCACAGCCGTTCTTCGTGGGCGAGGTCTTCACCGGGTTGAAGGGTATCTTCGTACCGATCGAAGAGACTGTGGAGAGTTTCGAAGCCGTCTGCAACGGCGACCTTGACCACATCCCCGAGCAGGCGTTCTTTAACGTCGGTGGGGTGGAGTCAGTGCTTGCCAAAGCCAAGTCGCTGCAGGACAACGCGTGATTGGGATGACCGCTTCTCGCGGCGCGAGCGCCGGCGAGTGGGCGTAAGGCCATGCCGTTCACGGTGCAACTCGTGTCGCCCGAGAAGGTCTTGTATGAGGGCGAGGCGAGCTATGTTTCAGCGCGCACCATCGGCGGGGGCGACATCGGGTTCGAACCCGGGCACGCCCCATTTCTTGCTGCACTCCAGACTTGGCCGGTACGCGTGCTCGGTACAGATTCCTCGGAGCTGAAGATCGCGTGTCATGGTGGGTTCGTGCAGGTTGACGGAGCCAAGGTCGTAATCCTCAGTGATGTCGCAGAACTCGCAGCCGACATCGATGTGGATCGCGCGACGATGGCGAAACGCAACGCAGAAGCAGCCCTTTCGAACAACGCCGACGATGTGGACGCGAAAGCCGCGTTGGCAAGAGCGGTGACTCGCCTCGAGGTCGCGGGCGCATAGCACTCGGCGGCTATTGCTTGTTGCGGGATTTGGCTGCGAAGAAGAGTCCGCCGCCGAGTATGAGTGCGGCGGCAATTACTCCAATGATCGCTGGAGCTGCGCTGCTGTCATCATCTTTGGGGGTTGCAGCGGTAGCCGTAGTCGCTGTCGGTGCGGCCGAGGTGGTTGTTTCGTTGTCGTGTGAACCACCTTCGTGGCCGGAATTTCCTCCGTGGTGATCGGCGACAGTTGTTTCAGACCCGCCATGGTGGCTGCCCCCGCCGTGGTGGCTACCCCCGCCGTGTTCGTCTGTGCCGGTCGTTGTGGTCGCGCCCGGCGCGAGGAGCTGCAGGACTGGCCCTGGGTTACCGGCCCCAGCGGCTCCGATCCACCGATCGACCTCATCGTTGTCATAGGTCTGTACGACGCTGAATTGCAGCGGGCCTATGGCAGTCGGCAATGGGCCGAGCGTCAGTGACACGTTGACGTTGCCAGCGATGGCAGGACCGGTCCAAGTGAGACCGGTCGCGTCGCCACCGATCGAGCCACCCTGCGCGGTGACCTCCCAGCCATCGGGCGCCTCGGCTGCAGCCACTGTGAGCTTCTGGTCGGTCGGAAAGAACAATTCGACCTTCGTTGTGCCCGCGTCAGACTTCTCATCTTCGACGAAGAGTGTGAGCTCGCTTGTCGCGCCTACGGTCGCACTCGATGGTTGGAACTCGACGTGGGATGAAGCCGGAATGGCGGTGACAACCACAACAGCGGCGGTTACACCCAACATGGTGAGCGTTCGTTTCACAATTATTCCTTCGGTGGTTCAGCTCAACCGATGTTGAGCGTGGTGGACGTTTCAAATTGAGTTATCGGTCCGGTGAGCGCACGCAACGCGAGCGTCCACGTGCCCGGGGTTGGGATGGTGAGACCTTGCGAAATGTATTTTCCATTGTCGCCAACCAGAGAAACTTCAATTGGCGGAATGTCGATGCCAGTTTTTACGGGTTGCAGCGTCGCGTTGAGTTCGAAAAGATCTGCACGGACTCCCGGTGCTGATTCCACCGTGAGGGTGAGGGTCGTGGCCCCCATGGCATTCGGGTCGATCGCCGCGCGGAATGTGAACCCTTCGGCAGTCACCATCGCCGTCGCGGTTGGCCTGACTACTTGCGTCCGATATCGCAGTGTCTTGGTATCTTGCGGCGGAGGGCTGTTCACCAGAAGTGCAGTGAGCGAAATCACGACGGTAACCCCGACAGTTTCAAGCGCGACCATCCTGCGCAGTTGTTTGGGGTCGGAGTCTTCGCCCTTGGTAAGCCAACGGCTGCGGGCAGCAACCAACAAGATGAGGCCGACCGCTATGAGCTTCACGCCGAGCAGCCTTCCGTAGGTTTCTTGCCAAAAATCAGTGATCGAAGTCATCTGTCGAATGGCTTGTATTGATCCCGTGAGTACGACAACAACAACCGATGTCGCCGCGATTTTGCCGAATTTCACTGCGGCGGCGTGATGCTCGGTTGATGACTTGTCAATCAGCACCAACACGATGAGCGCGAAAAGTCCACCAACCCAGGCCGAGGCCGCGACAAGGTGCACACCATCGAGCAGTATTGCGAGGGTCTGCCACCGACCGCTGCGGGGATGGCCGATATAGGCAAACGTCGCCGCGAGACCTGCAACCCAAGTGCCAACCAACAGGAGCCCGAGCAACCGTTTTCCGCGGAGGCGATGGCGTGAGAACAGCAGTATTCCGACAAGTGCGAGGCCGAAGCGAATAACCAAGGCCTTGCCGTGGTCGAGTTCGAGAGAATCTCGGAAATGCTTGAAGCTCGCGATGTCGCCGACGCTGCCGCCGTTGGTGAACGGGTGGAGTCCGAAACACTGGGCGATCGCGGCTAGACCGAGCACGAACAACGACAACGCGGTCAACATTTGGGCGCGGCGCGTGCCCGCGAGGTGGGGTACGCAGACCGCTACGAACAACAGTGAGCCCACCGCGGTCGTGAATGCAGCGAAGCCGATCGTGCGCAGCACTCCCATGAAGATGCCGACGGCCTTCGAGGTGGACTCTCCGCTGATGTGTCCGACATGGTTGGTCGTACTCGGCGATCCGACATTGAATACCAACGATCCCGGAAGTGGGTGACCATCGGTGCTGAGAACTCGCCAGACGACGGTGTAAGTGCCGACTTTGAGTTTTGGTATAGGAATCGTGATGCGTTTCCCCGCGTCACTCAAGGTCGCGGTGCCCGTGGTGATCCCAACCGCTTGGCTATCGAGGAGGCGCGGTTGCTGAGCGGAGAATTTCACTTCGCCATTGAATTGCAGGACTATTTGCTCGGGCGCCGCTGCGACGGTGGAATTGGCCGCAGGGCTCGACGATTCCAATACCGCATGTGCGGAGCTCGGGCTTGCGAACCCGATGAGCGCCATGATCGCGAGGCTGAACGCAACCAGTATCTGCGCCGACCGCTTCGACCATTGAGAGCAAGTGGCGTTGCAGCGGTGCACATCAGTCAGTCGTTGGTTTGCCACGGTTAGTTCCTAAGTTTTTTTGTCGCCCGGTCGGCTCTGCGTCGGTGTCAGCCGACGTTGGGCGGCCTGGCGGGCTTACAGGCTTGTAATTCTTTCGAGATTGGCGCTGGCTCGCCAAATATTAATTTCTTCGATTTCTTGGTCCTGAAGTAGCGCGATCCCGCGGGCGAACGCCTTCACTTTCGCAATGCCTGCGCGTTGTGCGCCAGCTTCGGCCATATGGATTCCGCCGAGATGGTGGCGAATCATCAGCGTCGTGAAGTGGTCGTCGAGTGCTCGACCTTGCAGCGTTGCCAGCTTTGCAACATCGGATTCGCTCGCGAATCCTGGCATCTCTTGGAGTGGCCGTTGCATGCCCATCCACGCCATGACAGTGCCTGCTTCGTTCCCATCGCCTTCATCCCAGTTTCCGCGTAGTTGGCCCATAGTTCGCAGGTCGCCGGCTTGGTTGGTGATGATTTCTTCAGCGGTGTTTCGTATTTGGCCACCCTGCGCCCGCCGGGCATATGCAAACGACATCGAAATCGCCTGCTGATGGTGCAGATTCATATCATCGATGAATCCGATATCGGCGGCGTTCGGAGCCTCCGTGCGATTTTCGAGGTAGTACACCATGGCGGAACTCACGAACGCAACGGCAATGGCGAGTGCAACAACCTGTATCCAGGATGGACCGATGCGCACCACTGCCCGCGGTGGATTTTGAGCATTCTTTGAGGTTGGCACAGGCTGAGACGGTACTGCGTTGGTTTCGGAACCGAACTGCAGGCTGAGTGGCTATTCGCCCCAACGGACGGCGGAGTAATCCACGAGTTTTGACCACTGGTGGGTTGCCTCGATTTTGCGGATCGTCCCGCTTTTCGAGCGCATCACGAGCGACTCGGTGATCGCTCCATCAGGCAGATAGTGCACACCTTTCAGGAAGTCGCCGTTTGTCACGCCGGTGGCCGCGAAGAACACATCATCGCTGCTGACCAAATCGTTGATCGTGAGTACCGCGTTGAGGTCGTAGCCCGCCTCGGTTGCTTCGGCGCGTTCTTCGTCGGTGCGTGGCCAGAGTCGGCCGTAGATCTCGCCGCCGAGGCATTTCATGGCGCATGCGGCCGTGACGCCCTCGGGAGTCCCACCGATTCCGAAGAGAATGTCGCAACCAGTGCCGGGCGTTGCAACCGCGATCGCACCCGCGATGTCGCCATCGGAGATCAATTTGATTCGAGCGCCAGCTTCTCGAATTTGGCGAATCAAGACCTCGTGACGCGGCCGGTCGAGCACGACCGCGGTGACGTCGTGCACCTTCTCGCCGAGTGCCTTGGCGACCGCGTGCAGGTTGGCTTTAACCGGCGCATCGATGTCGACGACGTCTTTGCACGCAGCACCCACTGCGATTTTGTCCATGTAGACGCAGGGTCCGGGGTTGTACATCGTGCCGCGTTGGCTCATTGCGATCACCGCGATTGCGTTGTCTTGGCCTAACGAGCACAGCGTGGTGCCGTCGACGGGATCGACTGCAATGTCGACGGGAAGACCGCCGTCGCCACCGATGCGCTCACCGTTGTACAGCATGGGAGCTTCATCTTTTTCGCCTTCGCCAATTACCACGATGCCGTCGATTGCCATCGAGTTGAGGACGATGCGCATGGCGTCGACTGCCGCGCCGTCGACGCCGTTCTTATCGCCTCGGCCCATCCATCTCCCCGCCGCGAGTGCTGCCGCTTCGGTTACTCGCACGAGCTCCAATGCAAGGTTGCGATCTGGATTATGTTCGATGGCCATCGGGTCGGCTCCTAGGGGTTCGACGAGAACTGTTGGATTTTACTGTCAGAGAGGCTGCGAAACTCCATGCGAGCATTAGACGGACAAGTCATCTTGGTGACGGGAGCGAGTTCGGGTATTGGTGAAGCGTGTGTAGAACGATTTCTGAACGAGGGTGCCACGGTGGTCGGGGCAGATATTGCGCCGCCGCGACGGGAATTGAACCTCGGCGCGGGTGTTGAGGCCGCGGCGTTCAGCGAACTTGATGTGCGCGACGAAGCTGCCACTGAAGCGTTGGTTGCAAGCATGGTCAGTGCTTACGGCAGAATTGATGGCCTTGTGACCGCGGCGGGCGTGCCGGGTGGGGGCGCGGTGCATTGGGTCGACCAAGCGAACTGGGATTATGTGCTCGATGTCAATCTTAAGGGCACGTTTTTGACTGCGAAACATGTGATCTCAGCAATGTTGGCCCAGGACCCGATGGATGGCTACCGAGGCTCGGTCGTGACGATCGCGTCCGTTGAAGGGCTCGAAGGCACCGCAGGCGGTTCGGCCTACAACGCATCGAAGGGTGGTGTGGTGATACTGACGAAGAACCTTGCGATCGATTACGGGCGTCAAGGTATTCGAGCTAACTGCATTTGTCCCGGCTTCATCGATACGCCGATGTTCCAAGGTGTGTTCAGTATGGAAGGCATGGACGATGTTCGAATCGATATCGAACAGGAGCACAAGCTCCGACGATTCGGTCGGCCCGAGGAGTTGGCCGCTGTGGCTAAATTTCTATTGAGCGCCGATGCGAGTTTTGTGACAGGGGTTGCGTTGCCTGTCGACGGCGGCTACACCGCTGGCCGCGATCATGGCGTAACCCAACGCATGGGCCTCTGACCGCTGCTCGTCGCTGAAGGCGACTGGGAGGTGGGCAGTTTTGTGGGGTGGATGCGTATCTCGATGGGTGCGGCGGCGAGACTTGCGCCATGATGGACGCCCGCGTGTTGGAAATCGCCCGCAATGCCAAGGGTTTCATGCCCGATGACGAAGGTCAGGCATTGCATGACGCCGCGTTGACCGCGGCAACTTCTGTGGGTGGCCCGCTGCTGGAAATCGGAACGTACTGCGGCAAATCCGCGGTGTATCTCGGAGCAGCCGCTCGTTCGGCATCCACAGTGCTGTTCACCGTGGATCACCATCGCGGCTCTGAAGAAAATCAAAGCGGTTGGGAACATCACGATTTGGAACTCGTGGACCTAACGACGAACCGTATGGACACTTTGCCGTTTTTCCGCCGCACGATCGAAGCTGCGGATCTCGAAGATTGTGTCGTTGCGGTCATCGGATATTCGCTACCTGTGGCTATGGCCTGGGCGACCCCTGTTGGGTTTCTTTTCATCGACGGTGGACACGCGCTCGACGTCGCAATGGCCGACTACGAACACTGGGCACGGTTTGTTCGTTCGGGCGCAACCCTGGCGATCCACGACGTGTTCGAACTTGAACGCGATGGTGGCCAAGCTCCGTTCAAGGTGTGGCAGCGTGCAGTGAGCGACGGATTTGTGCCCACCTCGACCACGGGAAGTTTACGGATTCTTCAACGTCCGTAGGCTGTTTTGTTCAGGCTTACGCTCGGCGGGCTCGTTCGGCTTCGATGTTGATCCCGGCTTCGATGAGCTCGTCGGCCGTCAATCCTGCCGGAAGCCCTTCGCCTCTGAACAAACCGCTTGTAGGGCCGTTGCCGCCGAGTGCATTGGCGGCGAGTACGACGGCAGCCGAGTTCCAGGTCGGTTGTTCGACCGGGTAGAGCTCGCCGTTGAGGTCCCAGTGCTCGCCTTCGAAGTTGGCGCCGGTCCAGTAGGAACCATCGTCGGCGCGTAAGAACTGAACCCAAGTGAATAGCTCGTGGGCTCGATCATGTGCACCGATGGCATCGAGCGCCAGGACGCATTCGCAGGTTTCGGCGGCCGTGACCCAAGGTTGGTCTTCGACGCAGCGCACGCCGCGTTTTGGGACGACGAAACGGTCCCATCGCGAAGCGATTCGCGCGTGGGCGGCATCGCCGCGCATCACGCCTCCGAGGATTGGGTAGTACCAATCCATCGCCCATCGTTCTTTATCGAGGAACAATTCGGGACGGTGCGCCACGGCAATTGCGAGTGAACCCACCGAGAGTTCCCAATCAGGACGCTCTCGGCCGAGCCGGTTCGCGCACGCGATCGCGCAGCGAACAGACTTGTAGATCGAGCTACTGCCGGTAAGGAGCGCTCCATGGCCGTCGGTGCGGTCTGGATCGGCGTCCCATTCGATTGCGCCGCTTGGCATCTGATGATCGAGCACAAAGTCGATCGCGCGTTCCAGCATCGGGAAGTAGTGCTCAAGAAATGCAGTGTCGCCCGAACAGAGATAGTGATGCCAGATGCCAGTGGCGACATAGGCCGTCACGTTGGTATCGAGCCAACGTTCCTTGATTTCGCCGTCGAGGTAATACGCATGCCATGCTCCATCGGGCCGTTGCATACGAGCAAGCCATGCGTATGCTCGTTGTGAATCTGCAAAGCGCGAACCGATGTCGAGTGCCATCGCGGCCTCAACCATGTTCCACGGGTCCGTGTGGTTGCCGGGGCTCCACGGAATGTCGCCATTCGGACGCTGCACCGACGCAATCGCGTCGATGGTTTGCATCACCTCCGTTCCGCTCAGGACACCTGGCACCTCAGGCACTGTCAGGCGTGGCATTTATGCCTTTGCTTTCGTCGATGCTCGTTTGACGGGCTTTTTGGGAGACTTTTTCACGGTCTCGATCGCGTTTGGTGTAGCTACTTCACTCTCGGCGCCCACGGGGAAAGCGTACGACGCGGGATCCAATGCCCGCTTGCCATATTTGGCCATATCAGGAGTGACCTTTTCTCCGTACAGCACAAGGCTCTTTCCCAGAAGGGGATTGAGAAATCGTTCGGCCTTCGCGATTGGGCCATCGAAGTTTTCGATGCAGTGAACCAAGAACTCGTGATACTTCTTCACAACGGGCGCTTCGGTGTTGTCGAGGCCGTACACATTCTTCAACCACCAATACGGTGAGTGATAGGCGTGGGCATGATGTGAACCCCGCAGGTACACGCCCGCGCGTTCGAGCATCGCTTCGAGTTCGCGTTGCTTGAAAATCCGGACGTGCCCGCCCGGAACATCGTGATATCGCCAGTTCAGTGCCCAGTTGACTCGTTCGGGCCAATACGTCGGCACGGTTACCGCGATCCGACCTCCTGGCCGTACAACGCGCACGATTTCAGTGATGGCTCGTTCGCAATCCCAGATGTGTTCGAGCACCTCGCTGGTGATGATGCGATCGAAACTGTTGTCGGGAAAGGGCAGGTCGAGCGCGTTGCCGTTGACGCACCCACCGTACTGATCTTCGGTGATTTCATTCAGCGAGAGCATGCCCCCAGTGGTGGCCATGACATCTTTGAGGTCGGCGGCCGAGTAGTCGAGCGCTGTGGTAATCGCCCCCAATTTCATTGCTTGAAACGCATGGCGACCGCCGCCAGCGCCGAGGTCGAGGAGCCGCTCGCCGGGAAGTAACCCAAGTCGTTCGAAATCTACAGTAAGCATCAGCGAGCTGCTTTCACGTTGCCGCGCTGGCGTTGCGCGTGAGCTTCGAGTTCGAGGTAGTAGTGCTCCACCGTTCCTTCTGCGCACGCTTTCCAGGTGAATCGATCGAGCACGCGTTCGCGGCCCGCGGCACCGATTCGATCGCGCATCGCCTCGTCATTCAGCATGGTCAGAATTGCGGCGGCGAGTGAATCGGGATCGGCAGGTTTGCACAAAAGCGCTGTCTTGCCTGATGTGCCAGCTACCTCTGGAAGTGCGCCGCCAGTAGTTGCCACCAGCGGAGTTCCACTACACATCGCTTCGATCGCCGGGAGAGAAAAGCCTTCATACAGTGAGGGGATCACGGCCAATTCGGCTTCGTTGTACAGCTCGACGATGCGTTCATCGGTAACGCCAGTCACGAATTCGATGGCTTCGGTGAGGCCGAGGGCTTCGATCTGTTTCGGTATGGCGCTGCGGTGCCGCGGTTGCCCGATCACAACGAGATGGGCGTCGGGACGTTCGACACGTACCTTCGCGAGGGCGTCGAGAAGATAGGTGAGACCTTTCAGCGGAACATCGGAAGACGCGGTCGTCATGAGGCGGCCCCGAACGCGTTTGATTCCCGGGATCGGCCGGAATTGGCGCTGGTCGACGCCCACGGGCACGACATGGAGGCGTTCAGGATCAACACCCATCTGGGCGATGATGTCGCGCTTTGAGTTTGCCGACACTGTGACGTGTCGTGGCAATGCCCGCGCCACTTTCATCTGCATCTGTAAGAATCCATACCAGCGGCGCAACGTGACTTGTTTCCACGGCTTTTGGTGATGCGGGTGCGTCAAATCAAGGTCGCGATCAACGGTGATGGGGTGATGCAATGTATGAACAATTGGCCAGCCGTCGTCGAGCAAACCTTTGATGCCTGCGCCGAGACATTGATTGTCGTGGATGATGTCGAAGTCGTTACGGCGTTCGTTCAGTATCGGGCGTACCCGTTGCGCAAACGCCCACGGTTCTGGGAATCCAGCGAGACACATCCGCGCCCATTCCTGCAGATCGGTGACCGTTTTGAATTCGTACGGCCACGGCGTGCGGAATGGGTTGTTTCTCGGGTAGAGATCCATGCTGTGCACTTCGTTCAGCACAACGGGTTCTTCCACCACCGAAAACGGCGGGCCGCTGAACACTTCAACGTGGTGTCCGAGGTTGGCGAGTTCGCGGGTGAGATGGCGCGTGTAGACGCCTTGACCTCCGACGTGTGGGCTGCCGCGGTACACGAGATATGCGATGCGCAGCGGGTCACCGGGGCGCGCGAAGGAGGAGTTTGCAATAGGCATGAACCATCTAGGAAACAGCCCAGAGCACCCCAACTGCAAGCCGTAGCGGAATCACATTCATGTAATTCGAACGGCTACTACCCTCGCGACGATGTCATTGATCACCCCAGCCATGATTGCCCGGTCACATTCCGTGGGCGAACCCCGGATCTCGCCGACTGGATTGCGTGTCGGTTGGCTCGATTCTTGGGACTCTCGCACTGATGTAGTGGTCGCGCCGAACGACGGATCGCAGCCACCCTCTGTGGTGACAGCAGACTTTCCCGTTACGTCCGCGGGTTCGTATGGCGGTGGCGGCTGGTGTTGGCTCGGAGACGAAGAAATTGTTGTCGCGGGTGCTGATGGGCGACTCGTTGTGGTGGATGTCCTCGGGGCGGGCGTGGTGCGGGTGCTTTGCGACTCCCGATCGGCCTCGGCATCGGGCTCCGTATCCGCTCCCGCGGTGTCGCCCGACGGTTTGCGGGTGGCGTTCGTGTTGGAGTGCGATGACGCGTGCGATGTGCTGGTGGCGTCTGCTGATGGCACTGGCAAACCAGTGACCCTGTCGACAGCAGATTTTGCGTGGGATCCGGCATGGTCTGCGGACAGCCGCACAGTTGCATGGCACGAATGGGACCTTGCCGCTATGTCTTGGCAGCGATCTCGCATCGTGCGGCGTGATGCTGATTGCGTTGGCGACATCGTCGTGGTGGATGGGGCGACCGATAGCGAAGCGATCGCAGTCGGTCAACCGCGATATTCGCCCGACGGCGCATGGCTCGCGTGGGTGAGCGATCGCAGTGGGTGGTGGAACGTGTGGGTCGCCCGATCCGACGGCACTGACCCGCGGCCGCTGCTCGATGAAGCCAACGATCATGCGAGTCCGGCGTGGGGCCCCGGGCAGCGCAGTTTCGCGTGGTCTCCCGACAGCACCAAGATCGCGTTTGAACGCAATGAGAACGGTTTCGGCCGACTTGTCGTGGTACATCTTGATGGCAGCCTCACGCAAGACCTTGCGAAAGCCTTTCATGGCGGTCTTGCGTGGCGTGGAAACCAGATCATCGCAACTCGTAGCGGCGCTAATACACCGCAGCAGATTGTTATGTACGACTCGGCATCGGCCACTCGAACAGTTCGAGCCCGAGGTCCGGTCGGAGGTTTTGAAGCATGCGGGCTCGTCGAACCGGAAATGATCTCGTGGCCTGGCGAGTCGGGTTTGGTTCACGGCAACCTCCGGCGTCCGGGCGGTGTCGATAGGCCACCATTGTTGGTGAGTGTGCATGGTGGCCCAACCGATCAAGCAACCGCAGAGTGGAATCCTCGCGCGGCCTTTTGGGTCTCGCGTGGTTGGGCAGTACTCAGCGTTAACTATCGCGGATCGTCGGGATACGGCCGGAGTTATCGCGACGCACTGGAGGGGCAGTGGGGCATCGCCGACGTCGCCGATGTCGCGTCGGGCATTCGTCATGCCGTCGCAATGGGTTGGTGTGATCCTGATCGTGTGGCCGTCACCGGTGGAAGCGCAGGCGGCTTTACCGCGCTGCTGGTGTGTGCGTTGCACGGAGGCATGGTTCGGGCGGGCGTGAGTTTGTTCGGAGTGGGCGATCTCGCCGATCTTGCGGCGACCACTCATCGCTTCGAGTCGACATACCTTGACACTTTGGTCGGCCCGATCGGCGACCATCCTGATCGTTACCGAGATCGATCGCCGATATCCCACGCGGCGAAAATTCGTGTGCCAATGCTCATGTTGCAGGGTCGAGACGACAAAGTTGTGCCGCTCGCACAGTCCGACGCCATGGTCGCAGCAATGCGATCCGCGGGCAGCGAAGTGGAATACCAGATTTACGACGGAGAAGGCCATGGGTTTCGAAAACTCGCGAACGTCATCGATGAGTATCAACGCACCGAAGCGTTTCTGACCAAACACGTGTTGGGGCTCTCATGACCGACTTCGCGTTGCAAGGTCGTGCACGCGGTGCCGAACGAGCGGTACTACTTGCCCATGGTGCTGGTGCAGACATGAATACACCGACGTTGACCGCGTTTGCCGATGCGCTTGCGGAGCATGGCGTTCCGTCATTGCGTTTCAACTTTGCGTACCGCGCCGCAGGCAAGGGCGCGCCGCCGAAGGCGCCAGTGCTCGAGGCGGAGGTCCGCCGATCGATTGGCGAATTGATGCGTCGTACCAAATTGCCAGCAGAACGGATTGTGCTCGGCGGTCGTTCGATGGGTGGTCGGATCTGCTCGATGGTCGCGGCAACCGATGGTGCACTGGGCTGTGTTTTGCTGGGTTATCCATTGCACCCACCGGGTAAACCCGAGCGATTACGGATCGAACACTTTGGATCGTTGCGATGCCCAGTGCTGTTCGTTTCGGGCACGCGCGACACGTTTGGGACCCCGCAAGAATTGCAACGCGAGGCTGGCGCAATCTCGTCACAGGTGGATTGGTATTGGATCGAGACCGCGGATCACGGTTTCCGCCCGCTCAAGAAAGCGACAGGACTGACAACGCAACAAGCGCTGATTCCTGCTGCGGCTGCCGTTGCCGACTGGGTAACGGGTCTGTAACCAGCTTGCTAGTGCGTAGGCACTCCTTGATGCTTGTCCATCATGTCGCCCATGACGGCGCGAATGAATTGATCAGCTTCTTCGGTGAGCCCGCCGGAAATACCCCCGTAGATTGAGCTGCTTTTGGCTGGCTCTGCCGCGTGGGTTTGTGCGTGGGCGACCGCGGCAGCAAGATCGACGGCCCACGCCTCTCGAACTCCGGGTTGAGTTTGCGGCCGTGTGACACACATATGAATTGAGTTTGGATACTGCTGACCGTTCATGCGCCAACCAAGTGGCCGCAATGCATCGTTCACGTGGTACACGTCGAATGCATCGCTTGTAAATGAGAAACAGAAACTTGGCGTACCCATGATTCTGAGGTCGGTGTGCGATCGCACATCGTCTTGCATCGCGTATGCAGTGTCAAAAATGGCCTGTGCATATTTCAAATAGCCCGCACGGCCGAGGTGCACCATCGATGCCCAACTCGCAGCTAGCAACCCGCTGGAACGTGAACCGTCGATTCCCGGTGAGCAATATTTTCCACCCGACCACGAAGTTTGGAAGAAATATTGACCGTTTCGCAATGCTTGATCGCGAAACAGCAACAGCGACGTGCCTTTGAGGCCGTAGCCATACTTGTGCGTGTCGGCCGAAATCGTGGTGACGCCAGGAATCCGAAAATCGAATACGGGAATGGGGAATCCGAGCATTTCTCCGAATGGGAGTATGAATCCACCGAGGCAGCCATCGACGTGCATTCCAACGCCGCGGTGCAATGCCATGGCAGCCAATTCCTCGATAGGGTCGATGGTGCCATAGCCGTAATTGCAAGCTGATCCGATAATCGCGACGGTGTTGTCATCGATAAGCGCGCGGACTGCGTCAACGTCGGCTTGAACAGTGACCGGGTCGACTGTGGCGATTCGAAGCTCGATGCCGAGTAGATGGCAAGCCTTGTCGAACGCCGGGTGTGCCGTCTCAGGTTTGACAACGTTCCAGTGCGTCAGACCGAGCGCCGAACCGGCTTCGCGGTACGCGAGCATCGCGTGCAGGATGCTGCCGCTGCCACCGCTTGTTACCAGACCGCCAGGGATTGTGTCTGTTATCTGTTCAGCGTGCATGAGGTCAAGGCCCATGGCGATCATCTCGCCTTCGAAGCGTGTGCTGCTCGGACATACATCGCGTTGCAGCGCGTTCATGTGACCGAACAACGAGAACGCTTCATCGAGATACGCGTAGTGCTCTTTGTCTCCGCAATACATCGAGCCTGAAACCTTGCCGTTTTCCCACGAAGCGTCTTCGCGCGCGGCCATTGAATGGAGTTCATGCAGGATTTCCTCGCGAGTACGACCGTGTTCTGGCAGCGAGCGCAGCACCGGAAACTCGTTGGCGTAAGGGTAAAAACTCATGTTCGTGCCTGATTCTTTTGTCGGTGTGTTGTTGGTGTGTGACGGGTCCGGCCAGCCTGCGTAGGCTCCGGCGATGGAGAACGCACCTTACGTGCTCGCGATCGATCTCGGCACGACGGCCGTGAAAGTAGCGGTGATTCGAAGCGATGGCTCAGTGCTGGCCTCGGCGAGTGAAATCCATCTGACCACGACGACGAGCGACGGCTGCTCTGAGCAATCGGCGCAGCAATGGTGGGAAAGCATTGGGCGTTGTGCTCGAGACGTGACCACATCGGCTGAGGTGGAAATTGGCGTCGTTGCGGTCACCGCGCAGTACATGTCAGTCGTGCCGGTAGACGAGTTTGGGCTTCCTCTGGCTCCAGTGATCATGTGGACGGATCGACGCGGTGGCGATGTTCATCCACTCAACGAGCGCTACGACCTGTGGGAACGGTGGCTCGATGTTCATGGGCTGATCCCGCTGGATAATGACGATGTCGGACACATCGCGGTATTGCGCGATCGTTATCCCGGTCACGTCCGCGCCCTCGCCGCGTACGTAGAGCCATCGGACGCGATTACCGCACGTCTGGTGGGGCGCGTCACAGCAAGCGCGTGCACTGCGTTTCCGTTGATGTGTACCGACAATCGGGTATGGGGCAAGGTCGATTACGACGACGAGATGTTGCAGCTTGCTGGCTTATCGAGGGCGGTCGTTCCGCCGATCGTGGCTAGCGACTTGCCACTCGGGTGCGTGACTGCAGAGACCGCGACGCATTTGGGCGTGAGCCCTACGGCGTTGGTGATGCCTGCGACGATTGACTCTGTGACTTCGGCGATTGGATGCGGGGCAATTGATGCAACGCGTGCCGCGTTCATGCTGGGCACGACAGCGGTAATGGCAACGCACGTTGCGACCAAGAGTGTTGATCTGGGCCAAGCGCTCTCAACGATTCCGAGCGCGATCCCTGGCCAGTACTTCGTGATGGCCGAAAACGGGATGGGCGGAAAAGCGCTCGATCTATTTGTGCACCAGATTGTGTATCCCGATGATGCGTTTGCTACCGGCGCCGTTCCCCCCGACGCGTTCGCTCGCGCAGAAACCGCGGCGTCGGCGGTGGCGCATGGGAGCGAAGGAACCCAGTTCCTGCCTTGGTTGGTCGGCTCTATTGCTCCTGCGCCCGACGACGACGTTCGCGCAGGCTTTCTCGGCATCGGCATTGCTACAACGCGGGCGCATATGGCTCGTGCGGTATATGAAGGTGTCGCGTTGAATGCCGCGTGGCTTCTGGAACCGTTTCGGAAGTTCACTGGCGTTGCGTACACCGAATTGACCTTCGGTGGCGGCGGCGCGCGGAGTGATCTTTGGGCACAAATTTTGGCCGATGCTTGCAACGTCACCGTGCATCAGCTCGATGATCCCGCGCACGCGAATGCGCGCGGTGCCGCGTTCCTTGCCCTCGCGTTGCTGGGCCACATTGAGTTCGCGTCGATTCCTGAACGACTGTCGATCCGTAAGAGCTACACGCCAAGTACGGGCGACGTTTACGCCCCGTTGCGCGAAAGACTTGTTGCCGCGCACGCCGCCATACCTCGGTAGCGGTGCCGCGATGCTCCCGTTTGATCAATCGGCGAGAGTGCCGTCGATGGCCTCGCGAAAGATGTCGGCATGGCCAGCGTGGCGTGCAGTCTCTTCGACCATGTGCACGTAGATCCATCGCAGGGTGATCGAGAGGTCAGCTCGATCTGGCCGCAGCACGACGTCGTCGAGTTCGAAGCGAGCGGCCGAAGCCCTGGCCGTCGCACACGCCTCGTCGTACATATCTAGGACGGATTCGACGGTCTCATCCGGGGTGGGTTTCCAGTCGCAATCACTATCCGCGAGTACATCGGACTCGCTCCAAAAATACCCAGGGCGTTGGTCCGCCAAAACATCGACGAACCACCAGAGTTCGACGCCGGCAAGGTGCCGAACGATGCCGATGATCGACATACCAGAATCGGTGCGTCCAAGGCGTGCCGCAGATTCGCTGACTCCTTGGAGTTGGCGCACAATTGTCGCTCGGAAGTAATCGAGAAAGCTTTCGAGCATTTCCCGTTCGCCCGCGTCGCGGCGCGGTTCGGCGGCGTTAGCGGAAGGCCGGGATTTACTCACGCACGCGATTGTACGTGGCAGACGGAAAGACGAACCCCGAAGATATTCACTGGGCCATCTACGCTGCGTTGTATGTCGCAGATCGTTGTACAGGGGGGCGGGCCGCTCGAGGGCACGGTTCGGGTGTCGGGCGCCACCAAAAACGAAGGCACCAAAGTGATGGCTGCCGCGTTGTTGGCTGCTGGGGAGTGTCACATCACGAATATCCCTCGGGTCGCCGACCTCGATGTGATGATCGAACTTCTGACGTCGGTCGGTGCCCACGTTCGATGGACGGGTGCTGATTCACTGAGCGTCGACGCTTCTGGCGATCTCACTCCGGTCGCGTCGTACGAACTGGTTTCGAAAATGCGAGCATCGATCAATGTGCTCGGCCCGTTGGTTGCTCGCTGTGGCGAGGCAAAGGTAGCGTTGCCGGGCGGCGACGCGATTGGCAGCCGGAAGCTCGATATGCATATCAATGGTCTGCGAGCGATGGGGGCTCACATTGAACAGGAACACGGATACCTCGTCGCGTGGACTGATGGAGGATTGGGGGGAACCCGCCATGTTCTGGACTTTCCGAGTGTGGGCGCCACCGAAAACCTTTTGACCGCGGCGGTCGTTGCCAAAGGCACCACGGTGATTGATAACGCGGCGCGCGAACCTGAGATCACCGCGTTGTGTGCATTTCTCAACCGCATGGGCGCTCACATACTTGGCGGAGGTACTTCGACGATCACCGTTCATGGTGTTGAACAACTTGACGCGGCCGATATCGAACTCATCGGCGACCGGATCGAAACTGGCACGCTGTTGCTTGCGTGTGCGATGGCTGGTGGCGAAATTGAAATTGACGGCGCGGAGCTGGAACACGTCGAGGTGATGGCGCGCAAGCTCGCGGAGATGGGGATGTTGGTCTCGCCGACGACCAACGGAATTTGGGCTCGCGCCGCACGACGCCTGACATCGATTGATATTTCTACGTTGCCGTTTCCCGGTTTCGCGACCGATCTCATGCCGTTGGCCGTTGCGTTGCTCACTGTGTGTGACGGCAGTGGAATCGTGACGGAAAATATCTACGATTCCCGATTTCAATTTGTGGACGAGCTTGCGCGGATGGGCGCTGATGTGCGCCACGAAGGCCGCCATGCAATTGTGCGCGGCGTGCCTCGATTGCAAGGGGTTCCAGTCCAAGCCACCGATGTGCGAGCGGGCGCGGCGCTGGTACTGGCCGGGCTGGTGGCCGATGGCGAGACAGTGGTGCACGGGTGTGATCACATCGACCGTGGGTATGCGGACTTGGCGGGAAGCCTGCGGGCCCTCGGCGCCGATGCCGTGTCGTTGCCCGACCCGACTTGAAGACTCTGTTGGTGAAGCCCGCCGCGTTTGTGGCGTGGGCGGAATATTTTGCCGTTTGAGACGGTAGCATCCGAGTATGGCGCTTGATCTTGCAACCATGGAACCTCAAATTTTGGAAGCGATCGATTTGATTCGACCGGCTTTGCAAAGCGATGGCGGCGACATCGTCTTCAATATGGTCGACGAAGACGGTGTGGTGCACGTGTCTCTGGTTGGTGCCTGCGGTACCTGTCCAGTTTCCACGATGACCCTGAAGGCAGGGGTCGAGCGCATCATCATGGACCGCGTACCCGGCGTGACTGAGGTTGTCTCCGACAACACGTGATTGGGTCTCCGACAACACCTGAAGTTGGTTGTGGCGCGCGAGACTCAGATGTGACTGAGTCGACCGTCAGCTTGATTGCGCGTAGCCGCGATGGTGATCGGGGTGCGCTTGCCCGGTTGATTTCCCAAATCGAAGCGGGCGGCGCGGGTGCTCGTGCGGTGAGCTCAGGGATCTTTGCGCCCATTGGTGATGCTTGGACCGTAGGAATCACTGGTGCTCCGGGTGCCGGGAAGTCAACGCTGACCGACCGTTTGGTAACGGAGTTGGTTTCCGACGCCGACCGAATTGGCGTACTCGCGATTGACCCGTCGAGCCCGTTCAGTGGCGGTGCGATTCTCGGCGATCGCATTCGGATGCAGACGCACGCCACTGACTCGCGCGTGTACATCCGATCGATGGCAACCCGTGGGCACCTCGGCGGGCTTGCAGCAGCGACGCCGCAAGCAGCTCGGCTGCTCGCCGCTGCAGGTTTTGCGACGGTGTTGATCGAAACGGTTGGTGTTGGTCAGGTGGAAGTCGAAATTGCCGCGCATGCTGACACGACGGTTGTGGTTGTGAACCCTGGTTGGGGTGATGCGGTGCAAGCCAATAAGGCCGGCCTGATGGAAATCGCTGATGTGTTCGTGGTGAATAAGGCCGACCGCGATGGCGCCAACGACACCGTCCACGAGATCGAATCGATGCTCATGATGGCGGTCGAGCGCGAGTGGACGCCGCGGATCGTTTCGACCGTGGCATTAACTGGACATGGTGTCAGCGAGCTCGCCGGGGCAATTCGGTCGCACCACGAGTTTGTTGTCGCCTCTGGGGCGCGCGAAATCCGACGCCGTGTTCGTTTGGAGGATGAAGTGCGGGCGATCGCCGTAGGCTTCGCGACTGATCTTGCCCTGCAGCAGTGTGAAGGCCCCGACTTTGACGCGCTCCTCGATGCAGTGGAGTCGGGTGCAGTCGACCCGTTTACCGCAGCTGAACGAATCTCGGCTCGGCAACTCTGATGCCGCATCCCCTCGCGGTCATGTTGGATCGCTGTGCCGACGGAGTGTTCCCCGCGGCCGACGGCATGCTTGAGCTGATGGATCCGCTCGCTGGATCGGCCAATGCGTTGGTGGCATGGACTGGACATTTCGCGTTGACGGCATTGCTCGACCCAAGCGAGGTGGCAAGGCGCGCGCCCGTGGGCGATTTCTCGGCGCCGATGTCGCCTGTGTTTCTGAATTGGGTGGCGACCTCGCTCGGTACGACCTCGGGTCCGATCGACGCGCTATTGGTACAGCGGGCTATCGGTGCTGACGCCTGTGACCGGTCCGGCGGTACGGCGGTTGTATTGGATCCGGTTGACGATTTGGAACACGCACGTGTCGCTCGGGCGAATAAATATCGTTCAGACGTCCGCGTCTATTCCACGCCCCATGGTGAAGGCGTCGTAATTCTCGGCCGAGGCGTGACTCGCCGTTGGGAACTCGGCTACGAGGTGGATGCGCGTGCCCAAGGCAAAGGGCTTGGAGCTCAGCTTGCGCGAGCCGCCTTGCGGCTGCTTCCCGCGGGTACTCCGCTCTGGGCACAAGTTGCGCCCGGCCACGGCGCGTCTATGCGATCGATTATCGCTGCGGGGTATCGACCGGTGGGTGCCGAAGTGCTGTTCCCACATCCCTGAACGTTGTTCGTAGTCTGCGGGCATGACTGACGAATTGGTATTGGTGGAACGCCGTGCTGACGGTGTCGTGCTACTCACGTTGAACCGTCCGCCTATGAATCCACTTTCGAGCGCAGTGTTGCACAATATTGCTGAGGTCGCCGGTGAGCTTCGCACCGACGCTTCGGTAAAAGCGGTCGTGATTACCGGTGGCGATAAGGCGTTTGCCGCGGGCGCTGACGTGAAGGAATTCATGCTCACTCGCGACGGCGCACTCGCCGTTGCGGCCGACTTTCGAGCGGCCTGCGACGCGATTGAAGCCATCGACCGCCCGGTGATCGCCGCGGTGCGCGGCTTTGCGCTCGGTGGAGGCTTGGAATTGGCGATGGCGTGTGACTTGAGAATCGGCGGCGAAACCACGCGGCTCGGCCAGCCGGAGATTTTGCTCGGGATTATCCCTGGTGGTGGCGGAACCCAACGACTCGCTCGCTTGGTCGGCCCGGCGCGTGCGAAAGCATTGATCTGGACCGGGCGCCAAGTGCGCGCTGATGAGGCATTGGCAATCGGCTTGCTCGATGAAGTCGTCACGGCAGGGGAAGTACTTGACCGAGCGTTGGCGTTGGCCTCGCAACTCGCGGCGGGTGCGGTCGTGGCAATGGGAGCGGCGAAGCGTGCGATTGATCAGGGGCTCGGCTGCTCGCTGCGTGACGGGTTGCTATTCGAAGCGGAATGTTTCGCCGATTCGTTCGACACCGAAGACGCTAAAGCTGGAGTGGCAAGCTTTATAGAACATGGGCCGGGAAAGGCAACCTTTACTGGGCAATAGCGCGATTCTCGCTGTGACTAGGTATCCCCGGACCCGATACCAGCAGCAAGCGTGGCTTGAACAGTTGCCGCGCGGTCTTCACCCCACGGACATGGAAACACGATCGGCACTTCCACACCGTTGTCGACGTATTCCTGCACGCCTCGGCGCACATGGTCGGCATCCCCCATAATTTGAATGGAGTCGAGCATCTTGTCGCCTATGGCCGCGACCGAACCTTCGCGGTCTCGTGCGGCGTGCGCCGCGCGTAGGGCGTCGATATCGTCACTGAAGCCGGCGCGCGAAAAGTTGTTGCCGTACGCGTCGACGACTGCGTAAGAAAATAGGTCTTTACGACCAATGTCAGCGTAGCGATCACGGTCGGTAACGGCACAGTGAATGTAGGCGTAGATAGTCGCGTCGCCGCCGCGGCGCACCTGTTCGATCGACCAGGGCACGTGCGACGCTGGCAGGTAGTTGAGGAGCACTCCGTCGGCGATTTCTCCCGCCACCGCGAGCATCGTGGGATTGAGCGCGCCGATGATGATTTTCGGTGTGCGATCCTGCAGCCGAACCCCGAGTCGGAACCGTTTGACCGAGTAGAAGTCGCCGCTGAAACTCACCGATTCACCCGATAAACATTCACGAATGAGAGCAACATATTCACGCATCTGTGCGACCGGACGGTCGTTGTACTGCGCGCCATGCCATTGGCCTACAACGACCGGCGAAGAAATGCCGACTCCGAGATAGACGTCGCGGTCGGGGGCGAGGCTTTGCAACGTCGCGGCAGCCATGGCTGCGAGCGGGGGAGTGCGAAGCTGCAACGCCAATACGCCGGTTCCCAACGAAAGCTCCGGGGTAGCGATTGACGCCGCGCCGAGAACTGCGAAGCCTTCGGTGGCGTTGGCTTCCGCAATCCAAAACGACGAGTACCCCATTGCTTGGGCCCTTCGGGCGACGTCAAGTTGAAATGGTGCGCCGAGGGTTTGAACGGGGGCTGACGATACGCCGTAGTGAAGAGTCATGTGACGAAGCTACTTTCGGTAGCGGGGCGCTGCTTTCATTGGCGAGTAACCCTGGAAATGTCGGGGTGATTCGCCAACGAACGCAGAACGTACAACTAACGGCCGCTTTCGCAGTGTGCCTTGAGGCGTCGGAGGTTGCGTTTCCATATCATGCGCAGTATCGGTTTCGCGCACAACGCACCGACTGACCCGCCCATCCACAGTGGAAAGGACAGCCGCTCTTTCCACGTGAATCGTGTGCGGTTGCCTCGTCGCTTGTGCAGCGTGAATACGCCGTCTCCGGTCACGATTCCTTCATGCCGTATCCCCATGGCTCGCCGGGCGGTCCACTCGGTCACCTGCATTGCGTCGCGCACACGAAATGGTCCGACTTTGGTGACGCAGATGAACTCCGTGCCCACTCCAGCATGGCGCGCTGACGTGAATTCGATCGTTTCGGCGTCCGCCATCCACTCAACGTGGCTGCTGATGTTTTCGACGTAGTCCCAGACTGCTCCGACTGGAGCATCAATCGTCGTGGACACTTTGATGCGCATGGCGCAAGCCTCGCACTCGACGGTCGTAGTGTTCGAGTTGATGCCGATTCGATTTGTAATCATTGGGGGCGGACCTGCGGGCAACACGGCCGCCACCGTGGCCGCGTCGCTCGGCGCCGAAGTCACCATGATTGAGCGCGATGTCGTGGGGGGCGCGGCGCACTTGTGGGATTGCATTCCGAGCAAAGCGATGATTGCCACCGGTGGGGAACTCGCGGAGATTGCCCGCGCGCGCGTGATGGGCCTTGAAGCCGAGGCTCGCTTGGATTTGGCTGCCCTACGTGAGCGGCTTGCTTCGATCGAACAGCGGCTACGTGATTCGGTTTCAAATTTGCTCACGAGCCAAAACGTCCGAATGATTCGCGGGAGCGGTCGGTTGCTGGGCGCCTATACGGTGGGTGTGACACACGCCGAAGACGGACGCGAAGAAGCGATCGAAGCCGACGCAATTCTGATTGCCACCGGTAGTCGGGCGCGCATCCCGGAATGGGCGGCTGTGGATGGTCAGCGAATCTTGACAACTCGCCAGGCGTACCCGCCCCCAGAAATGCCCGACCACCTCATTGTGATTGGATCGGGCGTTACCGGCGTGGAATTCACGCACATGTTCAATGCGCTCGGTGCTGAGGTTTCATTGGTGGTGAGCCGACAACAGGTGCTGCCATCCAAAGATCCTGAAGTGGCGGCCGTGCTCGAAGACGAGTTTCTGCGGCGGGGGGTGCGTTTGTTGAAAGGTGCACGCGCCCGTTCGTTGGAAACGACGCGTGATCGTGTGACGGTGCAATGCGACGACGGCCGGCACGTCGAGGGGTCGCACGTCGTGCTGGCTATTGGATCGATTCCGAACTCCGACTCCCTGCAATGCGAACTCGCGGGTGTGGAAGTTGACCCCAACGGATTCCTGCTGGGCAACCGTCATTGCCAGACCAACGTGCCGCATATCTACAGCGCCGGCGATATTTCCGGACGCCTCCCGCTGTCGAGCGTCGCGTCCATGCAAGGGCGCAAGATCGCCGAACACGTGATGGGTCTTACCGCCGTTTCACATCGGCATCTCGATTACGACAAGGCCGCATCGGCCATCTTCACCGATCCGGAAATTGCAGATGTTGGCATTGCCGAAGCGGAAGCGTTTGCAGCGGGGCGCAAGCTACGAGTGACCAAGGTGCCGTATTCATCGAATGCCAAGGCGCTGATCATGGGTGATCCCCGTGGTTTCGTGAAAATTCTGAGCGATCCAGCAACTGGAGTGGTTTTGGGCGGGTCGATCGTGGGGCGCGGCGCAGCTGAGCTCATCAGCGTCATCGCAGTCGCTGTCTCGAATGGCTTGACCGTCACCGATATCGTCGACTCGTTGCTCGTGCATCCGTCGCTCGCAGAATCGCTTGCTGACGCGGCGTCGTAGCGAACCGGGCGGCCGCTAGGTCAACGACCCAGTAAAGACCGTTATCGCATTGCCTCGCAACAAGACGCGATCGCCCACCGGCTCGCATTCCACGATGCCACCACGTGCGCTGATCTGGTGCCCCACTACTACGGACTTCCCGAGCCGTTCACACCAATACGGTGCGTACACACAATGGGCACTGCCGGTTACTGGGTCTTCATCGATGCCGTGACCAGGAGCGAAATATCTCGACACGAAGTCGTATGCCGGGTCAGCGCTCGCGGCGGTGACTGCGTAACTTTCGTTACGCATTCGAAGCGCCGCGAAATCTGGGGCGAGTGCACGGAGTTGCTGTTCGCTGTCAAGCACCAACAATTGATATTCCAATGGGTGACGGCCCGAAAATACTGGTGCCTCGATTCCAAAAGCAGCCAACACCATCGGATCACACTCCGATTGCACGGCGACGAGGGCTGGAAGCCCGAGTTCGATGCGCTCGCCGCAGTCCCCGTCCACGCGGCGAGCAGTCAGACGACCGCTTCGGGTGTCGAATTCTGCGACGCAGGATGCATCGAGAAACCCCGCCGACCACAGTGCATGCGCTGAAGCCAATGTGGCATGCCCACAGAGTTGGACTTCTACAGTTGGCGTAAACCAGCGCAACGCCCAACTATCGCCGGTGGCAACAAGGTACGCCGTCTCGGCCAGATTCATCTCGGCGGCAAAACTCTGCATCCAGTGCTCGTCGCGTGATCGTTCGTCGTTCGCGTCAAACACCACAACTGCTGCTGAATTGCCACCGAATACCGTGTCGGTGAACGCGTCGATGTGAAAAATTAGGGTGCTCATTGTTGCATTGTTACGCACGGTGAGCGAGTTGGGAGTGTGATTATTCGATCTCGATCATCGTGTCGCCCGAGCCAACGGAATCGCCGACTGACGCGTGTACGGCTTTGACCGTTCCCGCCATTTCTGCGGCGATGTTGTTTTCCATCTTCATGGCTTCGAGCACGACGAGATATTGACCAACTTCCACGACGTCGCCCACAGCCACGAGGACCTTCAATATCGTTCCCTGCATTGGAGCGGCGACGGTGCCGGAGCCCGAGCCGCCTGCCCCGCTGGATGCACCTGCCGTCTTGGGACGAGCTTTGCTCTTCGACGCGCCAGCTGTGGGAGCTGCTATCGCAGTTTCCGGAACCCAGACCTTCACCGAGAACCGCTTGCCGTTCACTTCAACCGGCATGGACCGCTCGATCAGGGCCTCGCCTTCGGCTGAGGTTGAAACGCCGTCTTGTGGGTTGACGAAGAGGTTGTTGTCGATCTCGTCTTCGACCCATTTGGTGGAGTGATTTACATTCGCGAAATCGTCGGTCGCGAGCAGCACGATGTGCGCGGGAATTGTGGTTTTGATGCCGGAGATTTCGAATTCGCCGAGCGCTCGGAGTAGCCGTTTGATCGCTCGTTCGCGGTCGGGCGCCCAAATGATGAGTTTTCCGACGAGGTTGTCGTAGTACTGCGAGATCGTGTCGCCTTCTTCGTAGCCGCCATCCCAGCGCACACCAGGCCCCGACGGCACCCGAAGGTGGGTGATGGTGCCTGGCGACGGCATGAAGCCCTTGGCGGAATCTTCCGCATTGATTCGAACTTCAATTGAATGACCGTTCGTGACGACCTTGTTTTGTTTGAGGCCGAGCTTTTCGCCTTGGGCGATTTTGATTTGCAATGCAACCAGGTCGAGCCCGCTGACCTCTTCAGTGACACAGTGCTCAACTTGCAAACGCGTGTTCATCTCCAAAAAGAAGAACTCGCCATCTTGGTACAGCATTTCGACCGTACCGGCACCGATATAGCCGCAGGCGAGCGCAACTTTGACCGCGGCTTCGCCCATCGCTGTGCGCGTTGCCGCTGGGATCGCGGGCGCGGGCGCTTCCTCGATGAGTTTTTGGTGGCGGCGTTGCGTGGAGCAGTCACGGTCGCTGATGTAGATGCCATTGCCGTGAGAATCGCAGAACACCTGGAGCTCAATGTGACGCGGGCGGGTGAGGTACTTCTCCATGTAGCACTCATCGCGCCCGAAATAGGCCGTCGCTTCGCGCTGTGCAGATTCGAGGCAAGCGGCAGCCTCGGATTCGGACGGCACCACTTTCATGCCGCGACCGCCGCCGCCATACGCGGCTTTGATCGCGATCGGATACCCGAACGTTGCCCCAAAGGCATGAATTTCGGATACGTCGTTGATCATTTCGGTGGTGCCCGGCACAGACTCCACGCCGGCTTCGGCAGCCGCGATCCGGGAAGAAATCTTGTCGCCCATGACTTCGATCGAGGATGGCGGGGGCCCAATCCAAGCCACGCCAGCATCGGTAACCGTTCGTGCGAAATCAGCGTTCTCGGAGAAGAACCCATATCCGGGGTGCACTCCGTCGGCGCCTGATTGCGCAATGGCGTTGAGAATTGCCTCGGTATTGAGGTAGCTCTCGGCTGCGGTTTGGCCGCCAAGGGCATACGCCTCGTCGGCGAAACGCACGTGGAGTGCATTTCGATCGAGTTCGGAGTACACCGCGACGGTCGCAATACCAAGCTCGCGACATGTGCGCATGACTCGGACGGCGATCTCGCCTCGATTAGCTACTAGGACCTTCGTAATGGGCTTCGACACGGTTTCGTATCCTACGAGCCGTGAACACACTCGCGGCCACTGAGCTACCAGGACCTCCGGCAACCCGATTCCACACGATTCACTGGTTCGACGAGATCGACTCGACAAACCGGTACCTGCTCGACGCTGCGCAAGCCGGAGCCCGCTCAGGGCTGGTCGCCGTTGCGGACGCGCAACGTGCAGGTCGGGGTCGGATGGGCCGCGTGTGGCTCGCACCACCGGGGGCATCTCTGTTGGTGTCGGTGTTGCTACGGCCACAGGTGCCGATCGACCAATGGCCCATGTTGGTAGCGCCCGCCGGGCTCGCTGCAGTGAAGACCGTGACGACCCTGTGCGACCTACCTGCCCGGCTCAAGTGGCCCAACGACGTTGTGGTTGCCGACAAGAAGCTCGCAGGACTGCTTGCCGAAAGCAACCACGACGTGGTCGTGGTGGGCATGGGCCTCAACATCGATTGGCCTGAGTTGCCTGCTGACATCGCCGAATCCGCGACCGCTGTATCTCTGGCCGGCGGCAGGGTGCAACCGCGTCGAATCGTGTTGGACTCGTGGCTTCGCAATTTCGAAGCATGGTTGCGGGTCGTTGAGAGGGAACCGTTGAACACTGCTTGGTTACGCCACGCGCAGAGGTCGGTGTCGGCGACCCTTGGTCGTCGCGTCCGAGTGGAGATGACCGATAGTGACTACGAAGGGCTCGCATATGACCTGACGGGCGACGGCCACCTCGTTGTGCGTGGCGACTCAGGTGAATTGCGAACCTTTGCAACTGGCGACATCGTGCATCTACGCGCGATCTCGTGATCGCGACATGACTGCCTAAGGATCGAGCGTTTGACGCACCAGTGCCGCGTAGGCGTCGGCAAGCCGATCTCCGAAATGGGTCGATGACGGCGATGGTGCGCCATCGATGTGATCCACTCGCTGCACTTCACGAGTGGTTGATGACAGAAACACCTCGGTGGCAGTGTCGATATCCGACATTGGGATGTCGTGTTGTTCGTGGGCGATACCGAGCTGGGCCGCGAGTTCGAGCACGAGACCGCGCGTAACTCCGAGCAAACAGCCCGCTGAAGCGGGTGGCGTAACGAGCACATCGTCGATCACTGCAAACACGTTTGATCCAGTTGCCTCGCATAGGTTGCCTTGAGTGTTAGCGAACAGCGCTTCGGTGGCACCGCGCGATTCGGCATAACTGAGTGCGCGCACGTTGGCCGCGTACGACAGGGTTTTCAGGCCCGCAGTCGCGCTATTTTCGTTGCGAGTCCATGGCGCAATCACGACGCTGGTTGATGCGGGTAACGCCTTGAACTCGACGCCGACGATCATCACCCTTGGGGTAGCTCCGGATCGAGACGATCCAGGTGGGCCTTCTCCTCCAGTAACAGTGATTCGTAGGCGGGCGTCGTGCAAATCGTTGGCGGCCAGTACGGCATCAACACCCGCTCGCAGCGTCGCAGCATCGATGACCGACAGCCCCAGTCCGCGAGCAGATATGCGCAGGCGCGCGTCGTGGCGTGTCCAAGCGAATGGATGTCCGGCGTAGACCCGGAGCGTTTCGAAGACGCCATCGCCGACCGTGAGACCTCGATCAAGCGGCGAAATCCGGGCGGCTTCTATTGGCGTGAGTTCGCCATCGAGCCAAATGATCATTGGATCCTTTCGGTGCCGTGGCCGAGCATGCAATGCACAATCTGGCTGTGGCTCGCTAGGGAGTCGCGAGGAGTTGAGGTTCGCGCTCGTACGCGCCGACGCTACGCAAAATATGCGAGGCCTTCAACACGGTCTCGTCCCACTCAGATCGTGCGTTGGAATCCCAAACAATTCCGCCCCCGACGCCGAAATCGGTTCCGTGTTTCGACACAGTGAATGTGCGGATCGCAACCGAGAGGTCCATGATCTCGCGATCGCAGTCGATCCAGGCAACGGAACCGCAGTAGAAGCCGCGACGTACGGGTTCGAGGGTCTCGATGAGCTCCATGACCCTTGGCTTTGGCGCCCCGGTAATCGATGCCGCGGGAAACACGGCTCGGACGATGTCGGCGAGGTTGGCAGAGCTTCGAGCCGTGCCGCGCACCGTGCTGACGAGGTGAACGAGGCCGGGATGAGCTTCAAATCGTTGGAACGACGGCACCGAAATGCTGGCGTATTCGGACACTCGCCCGAGGTCGTTGCGGGCGAGGTCGACGATAATGACGTGTTCAGCATGGTCCTTCGCGCTCGCAGCCAAATCCGAATTTCGCACTGCAGTGCCTTTGATGGGATGGGTCTCAAGTGTTCGGCCATCGAGGCGTACTAAGAGTTCTGGCGACGCGCTGACGATGTCGATGTCGCCCAATCTGACGAGCGCACAGTGCGGTGCGGGTTGTGTCGCGGTTAGATCCGCGAACATCTGCACGGGATCAGCTCGTACCGGCGTGGTGAGGCGACGGGTCAAATTGATTTGATAGCAACTGCCATTCAAGAGATGTTCGTGGATGTCATGTATACGCGCCGCGTATGAGTCGAAATCCAGTGAACTTTGCATCGGTCCTAGCGCGGCAGGCTGTTGAACGGGCTCTCGGAGTCCTTCAAACAGCGCGTGTGTGACTCCGTCCACTGAGTGTCGCTCAACGGTCGCGAATCGGGCGAAGGTCACATCAGCAAAGTCGCGGTCGTCGGTTGCGATCGTGGGGATCCGTTCAACGGATCGTGCGAAATCGTACGTAATCGCGCCAGCCCAGAATCCACCTTGACGCTGTATCGATTGCAGCGCTGCGAATCCTGCGGGTCCATGGACTTGCACGATTTGTTCACAATCGCGCGCCACGATGAACTCACTGCCGTCGCGCAACACCGCAACTGGACCCTGCGATCGCAACGCGTCGATATCCAGGGGCCGTCCCGAAGGTGTCGTGGATGGCGAATGCGTCATTACAACCAAGCTACCCAGCGCAGTGCCGATTCCCTGAGCGGATTCGAGACCGTGACGGTGATGAGGGAATGCGGTGGCCTACCATCAGACCGCGGTGCCTTCGTTCGTCTTGATTCGGTCATTTGTCACGCGATTTCTCATAGCGTTGCTTGCAGGATTCGTGCTCTTGTCAGCGGCTTTGTGGGGCGAAGACGAGTACGCGAAGGGCAAAATTGAAAGCATCGAGAAACACGTTTTCAGGAAGGGTTTGCTGAAAGCCTCTGGCGGCGATGACGACCCTGGGAAACCCGCGAACTTTCTGATCGTTGGTTCAGACACACGCGATTTCGTGAAGACCGGAGAGGACGCCATTCACTTCGGCGACAGCACGACGCAAGCTGGCAATCGTTCCGACACGATCATGATCGCGCATATCGATCCGAACTCCCGAGAGGCGTTCATCGTGTCGCTGCCGCGTGACACGGGAGTGAAAATTCCGGGCGGCTGTTCTGAAAAAATCAACGCGACGTTCAATGCCGATTACAAGTGTGGTGGCCAGCGTGGCGGCCCCGAGATGCTGGTGCAAACGATCAAGGAAAACTTTGATGTTGACATCAATCATTACCTTGAAGTCGACTTCGTTGGGTTTCGCCAAATCGTCGATGTCCTTGAGTCTGTTGAAATCTATTTTCCGACGCCAGCTCGCGACAAGTACACAGGTCTTTCGGTAGAAGGCGGTTGCCAAAGGCTTGATGGTCTCATGGCGTTGAACTACGCGCGATCTCGGCACTACGAGTATTTCGACTACTCGGCCAATCGGTGGCGCCAGGACCCGACTGCCGATTTCGGACGCATTCGACGCCAGCAATATTTGATCCGCACGCTCATGCAAGTCGGTATTGACCGGGGCGCCAAAAATCCCCGGACCGGGTTGAAACTTGTAGACAAGATGGTGAATTTTGTCGGCAGCGATGATCAATTCAATCTTGGTGATGTGAAGCGTTTGGTCAACACTTTCAGCGTGACCGATCCGGGCTCGGTGCCGATGGAAACGTTGCCGGTGAAGAGTGGCTCCGGTGGGCGTTTGCAATTGCAACAACCCGAAGCAGAATTAACTCTGCAGCGGTTGCGCACGTTTGCGCCGCCCCCGCCAAAGGCAACTACCACGACTGCGGCGATTGACAATGGCGATGTTCAGGTGCTGCTGCGCAATGGAACCGCGAATCCGCAAACTGCTGATACTGCCAATGGGCAGCTGCGGAAATTGGGCTTTCAAACCACCGATGTTGAGGTCGTTGGCACAGTTGCCAAGACAGAGATCCATTACACCGCTAGCCAAGCGGGCAAGGCGCTGGTTGTCGCGAAGTACCTGGGCGGCATCGGGAAACTTGTGCAACAGCCCACGATCGCCGAAGGTGACGTAACGATCGTGATGGGAACTGACTGGCGTGGGGTGGTCGATCCTGCGACGACGCCGACGACTCGACCGCGCACCACCACGACTGTCCCTTCGGCGATCGAAGCGCCGAAACCGAACCCGGGGAAGCCGCCTACTGACGCGGATCCGAAATCTGTCGGGGGACAGTTCATAGGTTGTCAGCTATGAAATCGAACTCGTTATTGCAGAAATTCTTGCGGCGGTTCGCGGTCTCGTTGGTGACAGTGTTTGCGTTGACGAGTTGGGGAATGTCGTTTGGCTACGGGTTTCTTGAGCGCAAGGTTGACGAAAATGTCGCGCGCTCGGACGTATCGACAGCACCAATCATTGATAGTGAACCGGTGAACTACCTGATTATCGGCTCGGATTCTCGTGACTTCGTCAAGACGAAGAAACAGCGCGAAGAATACGGAACGAAGGCCGAAACCGTCGGTCGGCGCAGTGACACGATGATGATTGTGCATCTCGATCCGCGCACGAAAACTACCCTGCTCGTTTCGTTTCCGCGCGATCTTTGGGTGAATGTCGCAGGCCGCGGCCAGGCCAAGCTGAATTCCGCCTTCAACTCTGGCCCGCAGACCGTTGTTGACACGCTGTCGCAAAATTTCAATATCCCAATCCATTATTACCTAGAAGTGAATTTCACTGGGTTTGAAGGCATTGTGGACGCGATCGGCACCGTCGATTTGTATTTTCCCGCCATTTCTCGCGACACGTTCACGGGGTTACAGATCCCATACGCGGGGTGCCATCAGTTCGATGGACCTCGAGCCCTGAAATATGTGCGGTCGCGGCACCTCGAGTACAAGAACACCCCGAACGACCGCTGGCATCGAGACGGTCGGGCCGATTTGAGTCGCATCGCCCGGCAGCAGTATTTCATCAGGAGCCTCACGGCAACCGCAATTAGCAAAGGCGCCCGCAACCTTGGCACGGCGACCAAACTCATCAATCGTGGACTTGGGAGTTTGACCGCGAGTCGCAACGTTGAGCTCAAGGAGCTCCTGGCTATTGCGGTTGCATTTAAGGACGTGGAGCCGGGAGAACTTGAGTCTGCGACTGTCCCGAGCGACGGTGAACGAATTGGTGACCAAGACGTGTTGCGCGTGCGAACCAAAGAGGCCGAGGTGTTGTTTGCTCGCCTGCGCGAACGTGGTCCGAAGCCTGAAATTTCGGTTCCGAAAACCAAAGTCGACCCCGGGTCAGTCACGGTGCTGGTGAAGAACGGTATTGGTGTCAGCGGCGTTGCGAAACAGGTGCTCGGCGATTTGGAAGCGAAGGGCTTCCGCGCCGCCGCAGCCGAGACTGCGGTGAGAAACGATTTTGAGATCACCGAGGTGCGCTACGGCACCCATAAAGGCGCCAAAGATCAGGCCGAAACGTTGGCCGCGTACCTTGGCGGTGTCGGCCTCTTGCGGTTGGATGACAGCATCGTCGATGGCGTGGTGACAGTGATAATCGGCCGCGACTTTACCGGGGTCGCGGCGCCGGGCAAAAAACCCAATCCGGCTTCGGGTCAACCGGGCACCACCTCCTCATCGAAGCCAGGCGCGTCGGCGAAACCCTCTCCGACCGAACCTGGCGCGACGGCCGTCGGGTGCCCAAAGCAGTAGCCAAGGCACTAGTCGGGTTTCAAGATGGGGAGTCTCTAGGCTGTATTGACCCGTTGCGAGAAATGTTGAAATAGGTCTTCTGTCTACATATCAGTCTGCCGAGAAAGTCGTTCATGAAAGTTGCTGTCATCGGAGCCGGTTATGTCGGTCTCACCACCGCCGCCTGTCTTGCGCATCTCGGACACGAAGTTGTGTGCGCCGACCTCGACGAATCGAGGGTCGCGAAACTGAATACCGGCGAGATTCCCATTTTGGAAGAGGGCATGCCGGCGATTGTGGAAGAAGGGCTGACCTCACGTCGACTGCGTTTCGTAGTCGGCGCTGCCAATGCCGCCGCGGGCGCTGATTGCATCTTCATTTGCGTGGCCACACCCCAGGGAGATGATGGCGCGGCCGACATGAAGTATGTCGAGGCTGCAGCCCGCGAAATCGCGCCGGTGCTCGCTCCCGGATCGGTCGTCATCAACAAGTCCACGATGCCCGTTGGGTCGAGCCGGTTTGTGCAACGAATTCTCGACGAATCTGGTCCTGCTCTGGATCGGGTTACGGTCGCTTCAAACCCAGAGTTTCTCCGCGAGGGCCAGGCGGTTCGCGACTTCTTGAACCCCGATCGCATCGTGATCGGCTGCGACGACCCGGCCGCCGCGGTTCGCGTCTCTGAGCTGTACAGCGGATTGCGCGCGCCGGTCTTGGTCACAGACCCTGCGTCAGCAGAAATGATCAAGTACGCCTCTAACGCCTTTCTGGCTACGAAGATTTCGTTCATCAACGCCATTGCCAACCTCTGCGAGGCAGTTGATGCCGACGTGCGCGAAGTTGCACTCGGTATGGGATACGACCGTCGTATTGGATTCGAGTTCCTCAAGCCAGGTCCTGGGTACGGCGGCTCGTGTTTTCCCAAGGACAGCGCGGCGCTGCTGCATACCGCCCAGGTGAACGGCTATTCGTTTGATCTTCTCGAAGGTGTCATTGAAGTCAACCGCAAGCAGTACGAACATATGGTGAACAAGATCACCCAGGGCGCTGGTGGGTCGCTCAATGGCGCGGTGATCGGGGTCTGGGGACTGACGTTCAAATCTGATACTGACGATTTACGAGATTCTCCGTCGATGCTCATCAGCGAGCGGTTGCTCAACGCGGGCGCGATTGTGCAGGCGTACGACCCTGCCGGTGCCGACAAGGCGAAGCAGATGTTGCCAGGGCTCGAGATTCGCACCGATGCCTATGACGCCGCGACTGGCGCGGACGTTGTTGCTGTGTTGACCGAGTGGGACGAGTTTCGTTGGCTCGACTTTGACCGATTGCGCGGCCTTGTCTCGAAGCCAGTAATCGTCGACGCCCGGAATCTGTTGGACCCTGCCGCAATGCGTCGGCGTGGCTTCCAATACTCAGGAGTAGGTAGGTAGTGGCTCGTTTCGTCGTCACTGGTGGGTCTGGGTTTGTTGGGTCGCACGTCTGCGACGCCCTCATTGCCAGGGGTGACGAAGTCGTGTGCATTGACAATCTGCTCACCGGCCGTCGCGAAAACATCGATCAGATCGTTGGCCACGAACGGTTCACCTTTATTGAAGCCGATGTTGTCAACGGCCTCCCGGTAGATGGTCCAGTTGACGTCGTTATGCACCTGGCGAGCCCGGCGAGCCCGCCCGAATATCTTCGCATGCCGTTTGAGACGCTTGATGTGTCTTCGATCGGCACCCGCAAAGCACTCGATCTTGCGCTGGAACACGATGCTCGCTTTTTTCTCGCCTCAACCAGCGAGGTGTATGGCGACCCGCTCGTGCATCCCCAGCGCGAGGACTATTGGGGCAATGTCAACCCAATTGGTCCGCGATCGGTGTACGACGAGGCGAAACGATTCAGCGAGACCCTGACCATGGCGTATCACCGCTATCACGGGCTCTCAGTGGGTATCGCCAGAATTTTCAACACCTATGGCCCACGTCTGCGTCCCGCTGATGGCCGAGTGGTTTCGAATTTCTTGGTCCAAGCGATGAACAACATGCCAATCACGGTGTACGGCGACGGCCTGCAGACTCGGTCGTTTTGTTACGTCTCTGATGAGGTGCGCGGGTTGATCGCTCTGGCCGATTCGGCCGAAACGGGGCCGATCAACGTGGGCAATCCCGGCGAATTCACGATGCTGGAACTCGCGGAAATTGTGATCGAGATAACTCGTTCGAGATCTGAGATCGTGTTCGAACCGCTGCCAACCGACGACCCGACCCGTCGAAAGCCAGATATTTCTTTGGCGCAGTCGCTGCTGGGGTGGGCGCCGGAGGTCGAACTGCGCGAAGGTTTACGCCATACCTATGAGTCGTACCTCTCGCAACAATGCCATCTCGGGTCTTGAACCTGCCATCTATCGAAAACTCACAGTCGTCGTACCGGTTTTCAACGAGCGCAATACCGTCGTTGAAATTCTTCGGAGAATGCGCGCGGTTGAATTGCCGGGCGGGCTCGATCTCGAAATTCTGATTGTCGACGACGGTAGTACCGACGGCACTCGCGAAGTGCTGAGTCAACTAGCTGATAGCACGGTGCGGATCGTCACACAGCCTGCCAACGCCGGCAAGGGCGCTGCGGTACGAGTCGGATTCGCGAACGCAACGGGCGATCTGGTGTTGGTGCAGGACGCAGATTTGGAGTACGACCCCGAAGATTGGCCGAAGCTCATTAATCCGGTGTTGCGGGGTAAAGCCCATGTTGTCTATGGCTCGCGCTTCACTGGCGAGCGTCGCAACATGCTGTTTCTCCATTGGATAGGGAATCGTTTTCTGTCACTGACAACGAACATCTTGTACAACACCACGTTGTCGGATATGGAGACCTGTTACAAACTCGTCGATCGCCGCGTGTTGGAGCACCTGACGCTGCGTTCGAATCGTTTTGATATCGAACCTGAGATCACGGCGAAGATTTTGAAACTGGGAGTCCGTATATACGAAGTCCCGATCTCGTACACCGGCCGCGAATTCGATGAGGGAAAAAAGATCACTTGGCGCGATGGGTTCGCGGCGCTGTATACGTTGGTGAAATACCGTTTCACCGATTGATGCCAATGTCTGAATCTCCTGCGACGTGGAGTGCAGTCATTGTGAATTACAACGCGGGCGAGCATCTCGCTGCGTGTGTCGAATCACTTGTACATTCCAATGATGATCGGCTCGCAGAGGTCATCGTTGTTGATAATGGCTCGACGGATCAATCACTGAACCTGATCGCGCATCTCGATGCGCGGGTCGTTCATTCGCCCGGCAACGTCGGTTACTCACGGGCGGCCAATTTGGGCATTGCGGCGTCGGAGTCGCCATACGTCGCCGTACTGAACGCTGATGTTGTGTTCGATGTCGAAGCCGGACGGAGTCTCTGTTTCGCGCTCGACGAGCAGCCGAGTCGTGGTGCCATTGGGCCTCGGATCAAGAATCAGTACGGCGAGGTGTATCCCTCGGCGCGTCAGATTCCGTCGTTGATGACATCGATCGGTCATTTCGCCTTCGGGATGATTTGGCCGGAGAATCCGTGGACGCGCAAATATCGCCAATCGGATCTGGATCCGAGCGAGGGCCGCGCCGCGGATTGGTTGTCCGGGGCAGTCATCATGCTGCGCAGGTCGGCCGTCGATGCCGTCGGTGGATGGGATGAACGGTTTTTCATGTTTCTCGAAGACGTGGACTTGTGTTTACGGCTTAGCTCCCACGGGTGGAGTGTCTGGTACCAACCGAGTGCCGAGGTGATGCACATCGAAGGTGTCAGCCGCCGGAGCCACCCCTATCGATCGATCCTCGACCATCATCGCTCGGCGTTTCGGTTTGCGGTCAAGCACTGGCGGGGACCGCGGCGGGCACTCCTTGGGCCAGCCGCGGTTGCGCTGGCATTGCGAGCGATGGGGCTGATCGCTGTGGGATGGCTGAGGGCGCGCCTACAACGCTGAATCGATGATGCTGATCCGGTAGCGTCTCGGCCTATGGCCACGAATTCGAGGATGAAACGTCGCGCAATGCGCAAGCCGAAGCGCGCGCGCCGAGGCGGCTCTAACTGGTTTAACGGCGCGGTAGCGATGCTGCTCGTCGTCGGCGCCGTGATGGTGCTCCTGAGCCGTGATAACACGAACAGCGCTGGCAATGTCGGTCCCAAAATCAACGGTCCGGGAGGCCAGCCCGACCATTGGCATGCTGCACTCGGGGTGTACGTGTGTGACAAGTGGGAAGTCGCCACGCCATGGCCGCAAGCGAATACCTCGAACCCTCGCGGCCGGGCCGGAAATCCCTCGGTCTACGCGGGGCTGCACACCCACGAGTTGGCTAATGGCAGCGGCGATGGAATCATCCATATGGAGCCCTCAACTACCGAAGACGCTGGCAGAAACGCAACAGTCGGTCGGTACATGAAATACGGCGGATGGAGCTTGGGCACCGATTCAATGAAGCTGTGGGACGGCAGCGACGGCAAACGGATCGAACGCAAGAACGGTCAGAAATGCGGCGATAAAAAAGCAGAGCTGCGGTGGGCGATTGGTACACAAGAAGCAGGCAAAACTGCGAAGCTGGTTGAGCAAACGGGTAACCCTGCAAAGTTGAAACTCAACTCTGAAACGATCGTTGCGCTGTACTTCGTACCTGCTGATGTTAAAGATCTCAACACACTTGGATCTGTGCCATCAATTGTGAATCTGGTGGGAGCGACAGAACGTGGTGAGGGTGCGATGACGCCGACGACCCTGAGTCCGCCCGATTCCACAGTCCCGGGCTCGCCGACAACCAACGCCCCGCCGACCAGCACACCGACAACCAGCGCGCCGGAGGCGACAACCACGTCGGCGCCAGTTGCCACCACAACCACCAAGTGAAAGCGATCGTGCTCGTCGGCGGCGAAGGCACTCGCCTTCGCCCGCTCACGACCTCGACTCCTAAGCCCTTACTTCCGATCGCCAACATTGCGTTCTTGGAGCGGCAGTTAGCATGGCTGGGAAGCCATGGCGTGACCGAAGTGGTGCTTTCAATGGGCTATCTCCCAGATGCTTTTCGCGAGCACTTCCGTGGCGATCGCTTTGGCGATATCACCTTGCGGTATGCAGTCGAGGAAAAGCCTCTTGGCACCGCGGGTGGGATTCGATTCGCTGCGGAGGGCATTAATGAGCGCGTGATCGTGTGTAACGGCGATGTGCTGACGGCCTTAGATCTTGGTGCGATGGTGCGTTTCCACGAGGAGCGCGGCGCCCAGGCATCGATTTACCTTTGCCGTGTCGAGGACCCTTCGATGTTCGGTGTCGTCCCTACCCGCGACGACGGTGAAGTGGTGGGGTTCATTGAAAAACCGCCACGAGATCAAGCCCCGACCAATTGGATTAACGCCGGTACGTATGTGTTGGAGCCTGAAGTGTTCGATCGGATTCCTACGCGAGTGAACGTTTCCATCGAACGCGAGACGTTTCCGCGAATGGTTGAAACGCGTGGAGCGCTGTACGCCTACGAATACGACGGCTATTGGCTCGATATGGGCACCCCCGAAAAGTATCTTCAGGCTCACGCCGACGTCCTGCGCGGCGACCTTGGCGCGCTGCCCACCCCCGATGCGCGCGAATTGTCTCCGGGAGTATGGGTACAAGGCGACGCCGACATCAGCCAAGACGCGTTGCTCGACGCTCCGGTATTGGTTGGTCGAGGCGCTTGCATTGAAGCAGGAGCCAGCGTGAGCGGATCGGTTGTGGGTGAGCACGGTGTAGTCGCCGAGGGCGCGGGAGTCCGGCGCTCAGTGCTGCATTCCGACGCAGTGATCGAACGTGATGCCGAAATCAGTGATTCGGTCGTTGGCGCCGGCGCGCGTGTGGGTGCGGGCGCGGGTTGCTCAGATATCACCCTCGTCGGCGCCGGTGCGATCGTCACCGCGGGCTCGCACGTGTCTGCGGGGCGGGTTTCGGCCGCGGAATCAACGAACCAACGTTGAGTCCAGTGCGCGTATTGGTGACGGGTGGCGCCGGATTTATTGGTTCCGCGCTGGTGGACCGGTTACTCGCCGAGGGCTGTTTTGTCGACGTTGTCGATGACTTGTCGTCGGGTTCGCTGGCGAACCTTGCTGATGCGCGTGCGTATCCTGGCCGACGGTTCTCATTTCAGCGTCTCGACGTCGCGAACCTGGAGATTGCCGACTACATCGTGCGCAAGAAACCTGAAGTGGTCTTTCATCTCGCGGCGCAAGCCGATGTACGTGTTTCTGTGGCGCGTCCCGGCTTCGATGCGGCCGTCAATATCGGCGGGACAGTCAACGTGCTCGAGGGCTGTGTCAGTGCCGGTACGACGAAACTTTGTTTCGCCGCTTCGGGCGGGACGTTGTACGGCGTGCCCCACGAGATCCCGACCCGTGAGGCAGCACCCTGGAAGCCCGAATCGCCATACGGGGTTTCGAAAAAGGCTGCGATCGACTACATGCATTACTACCGTGAGATACAAGGGATTGAGTACAGCGCACTGGCGCTCGCAAACGTGTACGGACCCCGCCAGAACCCACACGGGGAGGCCGGCGTCGTTGCGATGTTCGCGGGCCGGTTTTTGGATCGAGCCCGAGTCACGATTTTCGGCGATGGTCACCAGACTCGGGATTTCGTCTACGTCGACGACGTCGTCGACGCAATGTGGAGGTCTGTCGATCGCGGAGGCGGCCTGGTGTTGAACATCGGGACGGGTATTGAGACGAGCGTGCAGCAACTTCACGATGCAATTGCGACGCTGACTGGCTTTCATGAGCCCGCTCGTTATGAAGCGGCTCGGATTGGTGAGTTGCGCAGGAGTGCGCTAGATCCTGGCCGAGCTGGGATACATCTGGGTTGGAAGCCGTTCACGACGCTTGCGGACGGGTTGGCGCGTACGTTGGAGTACTTCAAACAACACCGCAACAATAGATAGCGGCACGACTCGACCCTCCCGCGGTCCCACACAATGCGCGTATGCCGCTAGATCGTGGGACCGGGTGTCGGGCGCGTGCAACTACACAAAGAAACGCGCGAGTTCTTCGAGCGGAATTGGCGGTCTAGGCCGCCCGACATAGTCGGGATCGGGTTTGCCAATCAACACCATCGCGTGGGGACGCCATTCGTGATCTAGGCCAAGGCCATCGCGCGCCGCATCGGGACAGAAGATGGGTGCGGCTACCCAGCACGAAGCGTAATCAAGATGGGCCGCGCACAGCATCAGGTTCTCGACTGCTGCCCCGAGTGATAGCAGCGCCATGCCAAACTCGGCTTGCTGGCGGCGTGCGTCGGGATATGTATCAAGCCCGTTCCAGGTGAGGCACCCAAGAATGATCGCAGGCGCGCTGAGGATCTTGTGGTGCGACGAGGCCACGAGCTGCTCGACCCGACTGGCATCAACTCCGTCGGCGAGCAAGTCGAGACGCCAGCTATTGCCCATTGCTTCGGCCAAGGCGGCTTTGGTTTCGTGTCGTGTGACGGCGACCCATCGCCACGGTCGCGAGTGATGGGGCGCAGGGGCGATACACGCGGCTTCAATCAGGGTCGCGAGCACCTGCGCACCGACCGGTTCGTCGCCGAACGATCGGATCGAGCGGCGCGCCTCGAGAAAATTTGGAAGGGTCATCGAAACAGATCGTCGGTTGCGGGGCGCACGAGCTCGCGAGCTGAGCTTTCTCGAAACCAAGATTGATCGAGCCCGCGTACAATCGCGGCGGGGATGCCTGACGCCTTGCCCATAACGAGCTCTGCCGCGCTCGCGATTTCGTCGGCGATCGCCACTTCAGTGACGTGCAGTGTGCGGCCAACCGCGTCGGGTGTGTCGCGGAGGTCGACGATCGCACCAATGCCGCTCACTCCAATGGCGACGTCGGTAAGCCCCTGACGCCATGGACGTCCGAAGGTGTCACTCACGATGATCGCGCACTCAACGTTGTACCGAGCGCGCAGTGCGTTGCGGATGTAGTGGGCGGAACGATCGGAATCGATTGGTAAGAGCGCTGCGTAGCCGTCGTCGACATTGGAAAGATCGATTCCCGCGTTCGCGCAAATGAATCCGTGGGTCGTTTCAGAAATGATGAGATCACCGCGTTGGCGAATGATCCTCACGGATTCGCTGCGAACGAGCGCGTGTTTCGCCGCGACATCAGTTTCATCGAGCCGTACCAGTCGGCCTTCGGCTTTCGACACAATCTTTTGCGTAACGACGATGCAGTCACCGTCGAGCAGGGGAGTGCCGTTCGCCAAGGCCGCGTCGGCGATATGGACTGCGATTTCGTCTCCGCGCCGAATTTCAGCCATTCCAGGAATCGCGATGATTCGCAACTCTGACATTACGCGACCGCCGTGAGGACTGCCGATGCTAGTGATGCTGCCACTTCAGGGCTGCGCATCATCGTGTCAGTGACAATCGCCCGCACGCCGAGCGCTTCAATTTGTGGCGCGTAGTGAGCGTCGACTTCGTCGATAACGAGTGTCGAACACCATGATTCGTACTGGCGGGCAACGCCGAGGGGCGAGACTTCGATGCCGAGTGGCGTCATGAGCCGATCGGCCGGACCCTTGACCGGCGCGCCACCGACGATGGGGCATATGGCGATAACTGAATCCCGTCGTTGAGTGAGTTGTTCGACGATATGGGGCACAGAAAGTATGGGACCGATCGAAATGACGGGGTTTGACGGGCAGACGATCACGGCGTCGGCATGTTCGATTGCGTCGAGAACTCCTGGTGCCGCACGTGATGTGGTTGCGCCGGAAAAATCCACGGCTTCCACTGGCGGCTGGCAGCGTTCGCGAACAAACCATTCTTGCATCGCCAGAGTTTCGCGCTGTGCGTTGGCGTTGACGATGGTGATGCGCGTGCGCACGGGGTCGTTCGACATCGGCAATATTGTGAGATGCAGGCCCCACGATGCGCTGATTTCACGCGTAACTTCGGTGAGCGTCGCGCCTTCGTGAAGGCGGCGGGTGCGAAATAGGTGGGTTGCGATGTCGAGGTCGCCGAGGCGAAACCATGTCGGTTCGCCGAAGCGACTCGCAGCCTCAATGGTGCGGTACGTCTCGCCCGCGAGCCCCCACCCCTGTTCGACATCTGATGCCCCGGCAAGCGTGTAGATAATCGAGTCGATGTCTGGCGACACGTGGAGTCCGAGAAAGGTCTCATCGTCGCCAGTGTTCACTATGGCCATAATGCGATTCGGCGCAACCACCTGGGTAAGCCCCGAGAGGAAGCGGGCCGCACCCACTCCGCCCGCCAATGCTGTGATCATTCGGACAAGGTAGCGATTCTTGCGGCCGATCTTCAGCAACAGCGACGCGAATGCCGCTGTTGCTGCGAGATCTGCCGCTGTGGCGATTACGCGCCGACGAGGTTCTTCGCGAGCTTCAGTGCCGGTGCAACCGCGCTGGTGATGGGTTGCGGTAACGCTGCGCTGCGCTCGGCGAGATCAAGGACCATGGGCTTCGCGGATTCCGCAACCTGCGCACCAAAACCTTGCGCGGCTTCAGTTGCGCGATCCAGGCCCGCTTTGACCTTGAGTCGGAGATCGTTGGTCTGATCTCCCACCGCGTGCAACGGCGAGCCGCCGGCAGCCATTTTGGTTTGGATTTCGCGTGATCGTTCTTGGATCTGTTGCATTCCGAGTACGCCAACACCGACTGCGATGTATCCGGCGTCGGTCAAAGTTTTGCGGACGTCAACGGTCATGATGATTCTCCTTGCAGCTCGGATCGGACCGAGCATTGGGTTGTACGGTCGTTTCTGCAGATGGCAGCGGACGTAACCTGCGCATCGTCCGTGCTTGCAGCGTAGCACACTTTGCTAACTATTGCAAGCATCCAAAAAGGTTGGATGGTTGTGCGGGGACGCTGGCGTGAGGCGGCTGTCTCTGCGCAGTCGAGTCGGTTGATGCCAGATAACCGGTTATCCTCGCCGCCTCATGTCCGATCCGAACGCGACGCCTCTGGCGTTCGCCCCCGACCTTGCCGCTTCATTCGATGACGATACGCCTCAGACTGCATTACCCGCAGTTGTTGCCGTGGTCGCAACGGCGGGTGCGAGCTCATTGGAAGGGTGCCTGCGCTCCCTGCTCGCACAGCAATACCCCGAACTCACCACCTTGGTGGTCAATGATGGGGCAGTCCAGGGAATCCCGGCTCGGGTCGCGAGTATTGACCCGTCGGTATTGATTTTGAATCGCCTTGGTGGAGCCGCTGATGAAGCGCTGGGCACCGCAGCAGCCACCGCGGGATCTGAGCGGGACGCTGGGGACTGTAACGCGGCGAGCGCTTACAACGAATTGCTGGGAAGGGTGAGCGGTGCGCCCTTGTTGTTGTTGCTTCGCGATGATGTCGCCCTTGATCCGAATGCTGTTCGAATCATGGTCGAAGAACTTTTTCGATCTAATGCTGCGATCGTGGGGCCGAAGTTGGTTGCCGCGGACGATGTGTCATTGCTGATCGACGTTGGTTGTGCGATCGACCACTACGGAACGCCGTTTAGCCCGCTCGATCCTGCAGAACGCGATCAAGAGCAACATGACGGTGTGCGAGACGTGTTCTTCGTTTCCGAGCGAGCGATGTTGGTGCGCGCCGATATCTTTGACGCGCTCGGCGGATTCGACCTCGCATGTGCTGATTCAGTTGCCGTCGATTTGGCATGGCGAGCACGGCTCGCAGGCGGTCGTGTGCTCGTGGCCCCCGACGCTCGAGGTCGGGTCGCTCGCCAACTCGCTGCCGCGTTTTGGCCGCCGTGGTCGCCGCGCGCTGCAACGGCGGGGCGCATTCGTGCTTGCGTGAAATCGGACTCCCTGATCGGATTGGTGTGGTCGCTGCCGCTTTCGTTTGTGTTTACGCTGCTCGAAGCGGTCGCATACGCGACTCGTCGACGAGCCAACGTTGGTGGAGCGATCCTTGCGGGCTTGTGGGACGCCGTGAGATCCGCCGGAGCGTTGCGCAGCTTGCGCCGTAGTACGCAGCTGCTGCGGGTTGTGGAACATGGCGAATACCACGTGTACATGATTCGCGGCAACGCTCGAATTCGTACCATGTTGAGGCAGCGGCTCCACGTCGACGAGCGCCTCGCCGATGCAAGTCTCAAGACCCGTGAAGCACTCGACGACGCCACCGGTCGCTTTCGGCATGCGGAGCTTGGCGTTGTGGCGCTTGCAGTCGTGCTCTCGCTGCTGAGCGCTCGTGGATTTGTGAGCGGGTCGGTCCCGAACGTCGGCGGCTTTGGCGACTGGCAGAATATGTCGCATCTATGGGATCTTTTTACTTCTGGTCGTCGTGCGTCGAACCTGGGAGTCGACGCGTTTGCCCCTCCGATGTTTGGTCTTATGTGGCTGTGGTCGCTGGTTTGGTTTGGTAACACTGCGCTCGCTCACGCGGTGTTGATCGTCGGGGCTGGTCCAATTGGGATCGCGGCGACGTTTAGATTCCTGCGTCGTTATAGTTCGAGTGCCTGGCCGCCGGTCGCGGGCGCGATCGTGTACGCGGCGAACCCCGTATTGCGCAACGGGATTGCCGCCCATCGGCTCAGTGTGGTGATCGCGTATGCGACCATCCCGATTATCGCTGCCCTTACATTCGATGTCGTGTCGCAGCGCGAGGTCGCGTTGACCGGTTCGCAGTTGCGCAGGCGTATCGCTCAGTTGCTGTTAGCGCTGTTGATTGTCGGATCGTTTGCTCCGATCCTGCTGGCGTTACCGCTGGCGATCTTGTTGAGCTGTTGTGGCTCTTCGGTGATTGTGGGCTCGAAATTTCTGGATATTCGAACGGCGACGATTCGAGTGGTCGGGGTATCTGTCGGCGCCCTTGTCGCTCTCGTGCCATGGAGCTTCAATCTGTTCAATGGCGGCGGGTCCTCAATCGGATTCGCGACTCGGCCTGCGTTGTCAATCGTCAAGATCATGAGTTTTCAGACCGGCCCGAATGGTGCAGGAGCCTTGGCGATAGGCGTGTGGGCCTCTGCCTTGTTGCCGCTATTTGTGGCACCGCCCGAAGCGCTGCGGTACGCAGTCTCAGGTTGGCTTCTCGCGTTGGCGGGTGTCGTAGCGGTCGTCGTCAGCCAACATGTAGACCCGCAGGTGCAACTGCCCGAGTTGGAAGTTTTGCTGAGCGTTAGCGCACTCGGTCTTGCTTTGGCAGTCGGCGTGGGTGTCGCGTCGGTTGTTTCTGAGCTCCGAACGTTCTTGTTCGGGTTTCGTCAAATTGTGGTGGTTGTTGGTCTCGTGTCGATTCTTGTGCCCACGGTCGCGTGGGTTGGCGACGTTCCCGATGGCCGCCTCCGCGCTGCCCGCGAAGATTGGGCGACCGAACTGAGTTGGATGGAATCGGAAGCCAACGTCGTTGGAGACTTTCGAGTGTTGTGGATTGGGGCACGGGCCGCGCTGCCCAGCACAGGCATCAGGGCTGCTGGCGTCGACTTTGCCATCACCTCGAGTGCTATCGGCGACGTAGCGGAACTTTTGGCGCCCGAGGCCACGGCACTAGCGCTAGTCGGAGAGTCAATTCAGCTTGCCCGCGCGGGAACGACGTCTCGCCTCGGACACTTGCTTGCGCCGATGAGTATTCGCTATATCGCGGTTGTCGAGCGACCAACGCCAGATTCGGCGTCGGTCGCCGATCCCACTGGTTCTCTCGGGTCGCTGAATGGACAACTCGATGTGAGTGTGCTGAACGCCAATGACGGAGTTCATCTGTACCGCAACCTTGCGTGGGCGCCGCGTGCGACATTGGTTGGCTCCAATACCGAGATTCCGTTGGGTAGCAGCGCAGCGCGTGACCCGATTGACTCGGCTCAACGTGTCGAACTCAGCGCGGGCAAACGGCTCAAGAATCCTGCAGACACAGGAATTTTGCTGTTGAGCGAATCATTCTCCGATCGCTGGACGGCAACTCTGAACGGCAAGGCGTTGTCGCCTGTGGAATCGTTTGGTTGGGCTACTGCATGGCGCGTGCCGAGCTCGGGCACAGTGCGTTTCCATTACGCAGAACCCGCGTGGCGTTGGCTGGTACTGGGTGTTCAGAGCGTCGTGTTTTTGGTGCTGGTGCTGTTGAGTCTGGGAGCGAACATCCCGCAGCGGAAACGTCCGGCTCGCGGTGTGCCAACATCTCATCTCGACAACGAGACGGTGAACCCATGAGTCTGTTACGGAGTCGGGCCCCATTCGGAGTCGTGTTAGCGCTCTCGGTTGCGGCAGGCGCGTATATGGGCGATCCAACCTCGGTGGCGACCACCACGCCTCGAGAACAGAACACCGCCGGGGTTTCAGCTGCGCTTGCTTCCGGGCGTGTCCGGTCTGCCGCGTGGTACTGCGCAATTGCGTCGCCCACTCGGGATGTACTGACCGACGCTGCCGTAGTGATGAGCAATACCGGCACTGAACGTGTTGCGGTGGAGATCGTTGGCATTTCGAACCGACGCGCAGTCGGTCGGCGTCGACTTGAGATCAGCGGCAACAACAGTACGCGGGTTCCTGTCAGTAGTTTCGGCGTCAAATCCGGACTTGGCGTGATTGTTGAAGTATTTGGATCGGGTGTTGTTGTCGAGCACAGCTCGAGGGTGAATGCTCGTGAAGCCAGCACCGCTTGTGCGACCCAACCCGGAACTCACGCATACTTCGGCGCAGCAACGACACGCAAGAACGTGCGCCAAACTCTTGCCCTCATGAATCCCTTCGGTCAGAGCGCGGTAATCGATGTGTCACTGTTGACTGCCGACGGACTATTGCGACCGACGTCGATGCAGGCGGTCGAAGTGGCAGCGCGTTCGAAGGTGACACTCAGTGTGAACGGCGGAGCTGATCAGCAGCAGGTTCTCTCGATCGAAGCGAGCGCGCGCAGTGGCCGTTTTGTTGCCGAATCCATGTTGGTCGGCACCAAAGAGCTGGCATCGTCGCCGATCTCATTGCAAAGCGCAACGCCGTCACTTGCCAAAGAATGGCACCTCGCCGACTTCGATGTTCAGCGGGGTGAGACGCACCGAGTGTTGATCGCAAATCCGGGTGATGCTGCCATCGACGTGAATATCTTGACACTGAGGGCAGCAACGATTGCCGTTGAACAACGCACCGAACGATTGGAACCGGGCACGGTCCGCGCAGTCGGGCCGACGGCGAATGAACTCCAGCAAGACGATGTCAGCGTGATTGTGAATTCTCAACAACCGTTTGCGGTTGGATCACTCGTAGAACACGCAGCCCGTGGCCAAATGGGAGTGTCAATCGGTTCCGCGATGGCTCGGAGTTCGACGCGCTGGGCGTTCGCGGTTGATCACACCGAGTTACTTGACGCTTCGGTTTGGATTGTTATTGAAAATGAATCAGCGAGCGACGCGGCCGTCGAAATTGTCGGTGCTGCTGGAGGTATTCGACGCAAGTTGGTGGTTCCGTCGCAGCAACGTATGTCTGTGAGGCTCCCGAACAACACCGTCGTATCCGTACTGACCGTCACCGCCGATCAACGCGTCTTTATATCTCGAAGAATGGCAGGTAGCGGCGGCATCAGCCGTTCCCCGGGCGTGCCGACGCTGTAAAGGCTCGACCAATTATGCACCGTTTATCGGTGCCGTTGGCCCAGGCTCTACGGTAACGGTATGGCGTTGCGGATAGGAATTGCGCTGGTATTGGGATTGGTCGCGGTATCGATTGCGATGATCGCTGACCGGCGGGCGAAGTCGGGTGGTCGCGGATCGTCACCCATCGCAACCGCCCGCAATGCTCCAGTGCAACTCGTTCGTTCCGACTTTGTTCGCCCGGAGGCCCGGTGGCTCGTCGTGGTGTTTTCAAGTTCCTCGTGCACCGGATGTGCCGCGATGACAAAAAAGGTTTCGGTGCTGGAAAGCGCCGCGGTCGCGACCTGCGAAGTGGAGTTCACCGAGCACCGTGAGTTGCATCGCCGTTACGCGATCGATGCAGTACCGCTTGTCGTGGTCGCCGACGAAGCTGGGGTGGTGCACCGCTCATTTTTTGGTGCGACCAGCGCCACCGACTTATGGGCGGCGCTGGCCGAACTCCGGGGATCAGCGTTGCCGCAGCGCCCAGTTACGCCGTGAATGCGTCGTCGGCACCGCTGCTCCCGCTGGCCGATGGCGTGACCGTCCCGTCGGCGTGGACGACCTGACGCGGTCCGCCGGCCTTGTAGCCCACCGCGTCGTCGACCAACTTTGTGACGTCCTCGCCGCTGATCGTTTCGCGCTCCAGCAGTGCTTTGGCTATGGCATCTAAACCGGGTCGGTACTCACTGAGCAACTTTGTGGCGCGATCCTGCTGATCACGCAGGATACGTTCGATTTCTTCGTCGATGACCCGAGCGGTTTCATCGGAATAATCGCGGCTGCTCATGAGGTCTTCACCAAGGAATACCGCACCCTGAGCGCCCCACGCGCGGGGACCAATGCGATCGCTCATGCCCCAGTCGCGCACCATGCTCTTCGCGATTTCAGTGGCGCGGACGAGGTCGTTGCTTGCGCCAGTTGACTGTGAACCAAACACCAAGTCTTCAGCGACGCGTCCGCCCATAAACACTGCGAGCGCGTCGTTCAAGAAGTCGCGATCGTGGGAGTAGCGCTCTTCTTCGGGCAACTGCTGGGTCATGCCGAGCGCCATACCCGTTGGGAGAATCGTGACTTTGTGTACTGGATCGGCGTGTTCGAGCACGTACGCCAGCAACGCGTGGCCACCTTCGTGGTACGCCGTATGTTCCTTTTCTTCCTCGTTCATCATGATCGACGGGCGCTTGAGGCCCATTAATACACGGTCACGGGCGTTTTCGAAGTCTTCCTTGTGCACGTCGGTTGCGCCGCGACGCACGGCAAACAACGCCGCTTCATTGACCAAGTTGGCAAGGTCGGCACCGCTCATTCCTGGTGTCCCTCGGGCAACTACCGAAGCGTCGACATCGTCTGAGATTTTCTTGTCGCGGAAATGGACATCGAGAATTTCGTGACGTTCTTCTTGGGTCGGTAATGGCACGATGATTTGGCGATCGAAGCGACCAGGGCGCAAGAGTGCGGCATCGAGAATGTCGGGTCGGTTGGTTGCGGCCATCATCACGATGCCTTCGGTAGCTTCGAACCCGTCCATTTCAGCGAGCATCTGATTCAGCGTCTGCTCACGTTCAT
>SXGT01408549.1_pt1 | contig 98010 bp, 82 predicted proteins | sample 3176221 | NCBI WGS metagenome assembly SXGT01 (sample SAMN11356862, study PRJNA531348) | freshwater metagenome | isolation source: freshwater sample F1-120 | place: China: Fuxian Lake, Yuxi | collected 2017-12-25 | reverse complement strand
CGCTATTATTGGAATGACTGATATATTACTAGAAAACGAGCTTTCTCCAGACAAAAAGGAATGTGCTGACGCCATTAAACTATCTGCACATAATTTATTATCTATTATTAATGATATACTCGATTTTTCAAAAATAGAATCTGGCAAAATATTATTTGAAAACCGACCATTTAACCTTGAAGAATTGGTTGAAGGTGTTTTACAAACACTTCATTTCACAGCCATTAGTAAAAGCATAGGCTTAGATTATTTTATATCTTATAATATTCCAAAAATAATTATTGGAGACACAGTACGACTAAGGCAAATACTCTTGAATCTTGTAGGCAATTCAATTAAATTTACCGAAAAAGGTAATGTAAAAATTGATATACAACTGAAGGAAAAAAAAGAAGACAATTATACACTAATTTTTCGAGTGCTTGATACCGGAGTAGGTATAACAAAACATAATCTTTCAAAAATTTTTGATAGCTTCACTCAAGCAAGCAATGAAACTACGCGAAAGCATGGAGGCACTGGCCTTGGTTTAACGATTGCAAAACAGTTGGTAGAGTTACAAGGAGGGAACATTTCGGCAAAAAGTGAGTTAGGTAAGGGCTCTTGTTTTAAATTTTTATTGACATTCAAAAAGGGAAACGATAAAAATATTCCTGAATTTTTAGAAGAACAAAATACTTCTTATTCTGAGCTACAAGGTTTACATATATTATTAGCAGAAGACAATAAAATGAACCAATTACTGGCAAAAAGAATATTCGAAAAATGGAATTGCAGATTAGAAATTGCTGATAACGGAAAAATTGCTACAGAAATGCTAAAAGGGAAAAATTATGATATTGTATTGATGGATATTCAAATGCCAGAAATGGATGGATATGAAACTACCAAATATATTCGCAATAAAATGTCCATTCCAAAATCGCAAACCCCCATAATTGCAATGACAGCCCATGCTCTTATTGGAGAAGCTGAAAAGTGTATCTCAGTTGGCATGAATGATTATATATCAAAACCTTTTATAAAAAAAACGTTGTATGAAAAAATAAGACAATTAACTAGAAAAAATATTAGCAAAAGTCAAACAACAGATTTACAAATACCGGAAATTGAAAAAGAGAATATTGCAAATGAAAATGGCCAACACATCGATTTAACATACTTGATCAATGTTTCGGAAGGAAGTAATGAGTTTGTGGAAGAAATGATAGATTGCTTTCTCACACAAACCCCAGAAATGCTTGAAGATTTAAAAAAGTACTTGAACGAGAAAAAGTGGGTCGAATTAGGAGGTGTTGCACACAAAATGAAACCAACCATTAATTTTATTGGCCTGCATAGCATCAAGGATATCGTTAAGACTGTAGAGCATGATGCAAGTGAACAAATTAATCTTGATTCACTTCCTTATTTGGTAGAAAAATTAATTCGGGTTTGTTCAGTGGCTATTAAAGAATTACAAGATGAAAAAAGAAAATTCAAAAAACATGATTAACTGTATTGTTTTAGATGATGATTTAATATCAAGAAAATTAATAGAAGCCTATAGTAAAAAGGCAAGTTTTCTAAATTTGCTCCATTCTTTTCAAGAACCTATTTCGGCCTTGTCTTTTCTATCAGAAAACAGTGTTGATTTGATTTTTCTCGATATTGAAATGCCCGAAATGAATGGCATGAAATTCATTCAAACCATCCAGCAAAAAATGCCCCAAGTAATTATAGTCACAACTCACACAGAGCTTGCACATAAAGCTTTCGAATATGAGGTTACCGATTTTCTGGTTAAACCATTTGATTATTCTCGATTTTATAAAGCAGTTCTGAGAGCTAAGAATATAGCTGAAAAAGATGCTTTGCATTATATTGATGATGATAACGTATTTATAAAAAAAGGATCCAGCATGGTCAGGATTAAGAAGTCAGATATTATTTGGGTTCAGGCTTTAGGCGATTATATTACACTTAATACTGAAAAGGAAAAAATTATCATTCATTCCAGCATGAACGCAATGGAAGCTAAGTTATCGCAAAAACATTATATACGGGTTCATCGTTCCTACATTATACGAATCGATAAAATTGAAAGTATAGAAGACGATATCATTTCATATAACGAAAAAATTTTTCCTATTGGAAAAACCTACCGTAATTATGTGTATCAAAGATTAAAAATGATTTAAAGAGAAATATCAAGCATAAACTCACCTTCCTGGTATCTTACTTAATAGATCCTTTGAACTGCAGAAAATTCTCCATTCACAGAATAAACCATTCCGTTAATCGAAAAAAAATTAAATACCATTGCAGCTTTCGTATAAGAAGTCAAAATGTCTATAGATATATTTCTATGGGTGAGTGGACCATACAGGCAAAACCTGGACAATTAGTCTATAAGTAATTTTCCGAAAACAATGTTAAGTTTTCCGAAAACACAGCAACAAATTGAATATGAACAGAGGAATAAAAAACCAACATCATGGATGCAAAAAATAAAATGAAAATTTTTTTGGTAGATGATGACAAATTATTTGTTAGCGCGTTAAAATATAAACTATCAAAAGACAATGCATACCTAGAGATAAAGACATTTCCAACAGGAGAAGAATGTGTACAAAATTTGCACCAGAATCCTTCGCTGATTATCCTGGATTATCGTTTAAACGGTAATTATCCTGAAGCAATAGATGGTATTGAAGTCTTGAAAAAAATAAAAAGAAGGGCACCTGATACAGCAGTTATTATGTTATCCTCCCAAGATAATATAGAGGTTGCAATAAATAGCTTGAAAGGTGGAGCTTTCGACTATCTCACAAAAAGTGAAAACAGCTTTATCAAACTAAAAAAAATTATCGGACACCTTTCGTATGAAATCGCTTATTCTGAGAATGCAGATAAAGAAGAGAGAAGAATGAGCTTACTGAGTTTGTCGGTTGCACTTCTTATTATAACCTTGTTTTTAATAAACAGAATATTGTCATAGAAAGGAATATTTGCCATGAAAATATTAGTTGCAGATGATGATAATTTAATGCTATTAGCTATTTCAAAAAAGCTTAAATTAAAGGGATATAGTGATGTTATTTCTGTGAACAATGGCATGAGTGCTCTCAACTTCATACAGGAAAACAAAACGGATCTGCTTATTTGTGATGTAATGATGCCAGGTCTCTCAGGATTAGCATTGTTAAGTGTGTTAAAGGAATTTCATTTTCACCGAATACCAGTAATTCTTATTTCATCATTGGACCATAATACATTAATATCAAAATCCATCGGTATCGGAGCATTTGATTTTATTGTAAAACCAATAGATTTTAAGCAGCTATTTTTGAAAATAGAAACACTACATACGGCTACGGTGATAACTGAAAAAAAGTTACCTTCAAAACTTGGAGATACTTTTCAAAAAAGCACCTGATTTGTATAAAAAATCAGCGTCAATATCTTAAAAATTCACACTGTTTACTCTCAGAAATGAATCGAACCCTTAATTTTTTGCCTCCACATTCCATTTAATAAGTGTACCTTTGAAATGTATATAAACTATTCCGCGTGGAATTCGACCAACTCAATCTCGACAAACCTTTACTAAATGCCCTGAACGACTTAGGCTATGTTCAGCCTACACCTATTCAGGAAAAAGCATTTTCTTTGATTATGTCAGGAAAGGATATCGTTGGAATAGCTCAAACAGGAACCGGTAAAACATTTGCTTACCTCCTACCGATTCTTCGTCAACTAAAATATTCCGACCAGAAACATCCTCGTGTATTAATTATTGTCCCTACGCGCGAATTGGTATTGCAAATTGTAAAGGAAATAGAAAAACTTTGTACATATAAAAGCATTCGCTTTTTAGCTGTTTATGGTGGAACAAACATCAATACACAGAAACAACTTGTTTATAATGGCTCAGATATTATAGTTGCTACTCCAGGCAGATTAGTCGATTTAGCTTTGACAGGAATATTACGATTAAAGGACATCAAGCAGTTGGTGATTGATGAAGTTGATCAAATGTTGAGTTTGGGTTTTCGTCAACCGCTGTTGAGTTTTTTGGAAACATTACCAACAAAACGACAAAATTTGATGTTTTCTGCTACTATGAACGAAGAAATTGAACAAGTAATTGGAAAATATTTTTTCGAACCACATAAAATAGAAGTTGCACCTCACGGAACTCCATTAAAACAAATTATTCAGGTTTGCTATCATGTTCCTAACTTTAATACAAAAGTAAATTTGCTTGACTACCTATTAAGAACTGATGGAGAATTAAGCAAAGTGCTTGTGTTTGTTTCTACAAAAAAACTAGCCGACAATTTATTCGATCAATTAAAAAATAAATTTACTGATGATGTAACTGTTATTCATTCCAATTTAGCACAAACAGTGCGTATAAATTCTTTGCGTCAATTTCATGAAGGTACAAAACGATTATTAATTGCAACTGATATTCTTGCCCGAGGGTTAGACATTTCAGATGTTACACACGTTATCAATTTTGATACACCTGAAACTCCTGAAGATTACATTCATAGAATCGGAAGAACCGGTCGTGCAAACAAAGCAGGAACTGCTATTACTTTTATCAATGAAGTTGAACAGGAATTTCAGGTAGAAATTGAACGTGTAATGAACAAAGCTATTCCTTATGAATCTATTCCTTCTGATGTTGTGATTTCAAAAATGCTTACGGATGATGAAACTCCAAAGATGATTGATAAAATAAAACAGAAAAAAGGGAAAGACAAACATGTTCCTGGAGCTGCTTTCCATGAGAAGAAAGAAAAAAATAAAAAAGTGAATCTAGGCGGACCAGGTAGAAAAGAAAAATTGAAAGGGAAAGACGCTAAAATCAGAACTTATAGAAGAAATTAATTTTTTGCATGCAATCTCAACAGCAAAATAATCCGCTGCATGGAAAAACCCTTGAAATGATTCTCAATCATTTAGTCAACTATTACGGCTGGGAAAATTTAGCCTATCATATCGACATAAATTGCTTTAAAAAAGACCCAAGTGTTAAATCAAGTCTGAAATTCTTAAGAACTACACCATGGGCTCGTAAAAAAGTGGAAGATTTGTATATTTCAATACTAGAAGGCTAATCGGCCCCATTCATAATCCATAATTCATCATTTATAATTCTTTTAAATTTCCCTTTATGGAAATTTTAAAGCCCCTGCATCTTATTGGCGAAAAGAAATCAAAACCTATAGCCATGAGAAATATAAAATTGAACAGAATAGTGCCAATCGCAGGTGTAAGCCTTGCAATGTTGGCAATGGTAGCTTGGATCACTCCTAGCAATTACTACCAATTAGCAATGGATAATGAATTTATCCGCTCCATAAAAAGTAAACTAAGTGCTTATCAACAAAAACTTCCGGAAGACCGGATATATGTTCAGTTCGATAAGCCTTTTTATGAACCGGGAGATAATATCTGGTTCACTACTTATGTTCGTGACGGACAAACTATGAAAGCTTCCAACAAAAGTGACATTGTTCACGTTGAATTTTTAAATCCAAAAGGAACAATTGAAAAAAGCATCAATATCATAGCTAAAAATGGTGTTGCTGCCGGTGATTTTGTTTTAGATGCGGAAGCACTTGGTGGAATGTATAAAGTAAGAGCTTATACCAACTGGATGAAAAATGAAGGTGCTGATAATGTTTTCGAAAAAGAATTACAAGTACAAGATGTAGTTCTTCCAAATTTAAAAATGAAATTGGATTTCGAGAAAAAAGCTTTCGGTGCAGGAGATGAAGTTGTTGCAAAACTCGAATTAAACACCAACGAAAATAAACCTCTAAGTAATTATAAAATAAAGTTTGTTGCAAATTTAAACGGACAACAAATTATCGCTAAGGGAGAAGAGACAGATGAAAACGGAATGCGATATATCAAATTCAATCTACCAAAAGAATTAAAAACAAATGATGGATTGTTAAACGTAATGATCGATTACAATGGTTTAACAGAAAGTATTTCCCGCTCTATTCCAATCTTATTAAATAAAATTCAATTTACAGCATTTCCAGAAGGTGGCGATTTAGTTACCGGATTGGAAAGCAATGTTGCATTTCGTGCGTTGAATGAATTTGACAAACCAGCAGATATTGAAGGAATAGTTGTAAACGAAAATGGTTCTCAGATAACTTCTTTCAGTAGTTTTCACATGGGAATGGGCTCATTCACATTTATTCCTAAACCAAATGAAAAATATTCTGTAAAAATTACAAAACCAGAAGGCATTTCAGAAACATTTGAATTACCGAAACCAATGTCGCGCGGTTATGTAATGAATGTAGATAATTCAAAAAATGGTGAACTTACAGTAAATGTAAATACTACAGAAACAGAAGAGTTGTCATTAATTGCTCAAGTAAGAGGTAAAATTTATTATTCAACAGAATTTTCTGCAAAAAAAGGAAGCAATAAAATTGTTTTCCCAACAAGCAACTTTCCAATTGGAGTTTCTCAAATTACTTTATTCGATTCTAAAGATGTTCCTCGTTCTGAGCGCTTAGCCTTTGTAAATAAGGATAAACAATTAAGCATTTCTGTGGAAACCGATAAAGACAAATACCTTCCAAGAGAAAAAGTAAAAATGACTGTTACAGTTAAAGATGAGCGAGGAATTCCAATGCCGGCAAATCTTTCCTTGTCGGTAGTAAATGATCAATTAATTTCATTTGCAGATGATAAGTCAGGAAATATTTTGTCACAACTTTTATTACAACAAGACATCAAAGAAAAAGTAGAAGAACCTGCATTCTATTTTAATGAAAAAGAACCGAAAGCAGATAAAGCTTTAGATTATCTATTATTAACTGCAGGTTGGAGAAGATTCACGTGGGAAAAGCTGATGAGTGACAACATTCCTGCTGTAGCTTATTTAGGAGAAAGAGCAATTGTAGCTGGAACTGTATTGGATGCATCAACAGGAAAAGTATTAAGCAATGCAAAAATTAAAATTAACAATGGCGGAGAATATGAAACAGATGAAAACGGAAAATTTATTTTTAACAAACTGGATTTAACTACACCTGTCACCTTATCTTATTCAGCTTCAGGCTATGGCCCGCAATCACAATATATACAAAACTACAACCAAGGACTTGTTATGTATTTATATGATAACAATTATTATAACCGTTATTATGGAAATGCTATTCCTAGTTCGTCTGCATCTAGAGCAGATTTTGATGAAATGCCAATGGTTGAAATGGCAGAAGACATGGGTGGTGCTGGAGAAGGGAAAGCTGAAAAAGTAAGACAAGAAAATCGTCCAATGAAAAAGGCAATTGTAAAAGAAAAAAGTGAAGCAAAAAAAGGAAAGAATGTAGAAGTTTTTGCAGCGCAAATGGAAGTATTGGATAATTTAAAAGGCCCGAAAGATGATGCGAATGATGCTAAAGTTGATAAGAAACAAAACAGAAACAATGTTGTGAACAATGCAATTGTAGTTTCTAAATCAGCTGACATAAGATCAGGATTCTTTAAAATGGAAGAAGAACAAAAAAATGTGAATCAACAAAACATCATGACGTATTATCGTGCTCGTCAGTTTGCTGCTCCTGCATACGATAAAAATGAAACTGTTGAAACAAGAACAGACTTTAGAAATACCATTTACTGGAATCCAAATGTTGAAGTTGACAAATCAGGAAGCAAAACACTAGAGTTTTATGCTTCAGATGACATTACTTCTTTCCGTACAACTGTAGAGGGAATTGCATCAGATGGAACTGTAGGAAGAACTGAGAAAAATTTCTTTACACAATTACCTTTTGCAATGACAACTAAAATTCCAGTTGAAGTAGCAACAGAAGATATTGTTTCTATTCCACTTACATTAAAAAACAATACTGATAAACCTTTGGGTGGAGCATTAACAATTCTTTCTCCAGATGGATTAAAAGCAATTGTTGAAATTCCAACAGCACAAATCATTATGCCAGGAAAAGCAAAAACCATTTATTTGGACTATAAAGTGTTAGATAAAATTGGTTATGGAGAATTTACTATCTCATTCCGTGCATGTGGTTTAGGAGATGCATTCACTCAAAAAATTAAAATTGCACCAAAAGGATTTCCTGTTGTAGCATCATTTTCAGGGCAAGACATGGAAAAGAATTTTTCATTCGAAATGAATAAAGTGGTGAATGGTTCATTTAAAATGAGTCTCACAGCTTATCCTAATGTAGTGAACGATTTAATGAAAGGTATAGAAGGAATTTTATCTGAGCCTTACGGATGTTTTGAACAAACTTCTTGCACTGCTTATCCAAATGCAATGGTGTTGGATTATTTAAAATCAACAGACAGCAAAGATTCAAAAACAATTTCACGTGCTACAGATTTATTAGACAGAGGGTACAAACGTTTAACAACATTCGAAGCAAAAGATAAAGGTTACGAATGGTTTGGAGCATCTCCAGCACATGAAGGACTAACTGCATATGGAATCATGGAATTTGTAGACATGAAAAAGGCAGGAGCTGATGTGGATCAAAAAATGCTGAATCGTACTGCTGAATGGTTAATGAGTCACAAAGACGGTAAAGGTGGATTCCAAAGAGAAGGACATGCATACCATGATTTCGGAAGAATCAGCAATGATATCTTGAATGCTTATACTGTTTATGCATTGGCTGAAGCAGATTATACAGATATCAAAAAAGAGTACGAAACATCTTACAAAAAAGCAATGGAGTTAAAAGATCCATATATGCTTGCAATGATGGCAAATGCTTCTTACAAATTGAATGAGACATCTAAAGGAAACGAAGCAATGGATGCATTGATTGAAAAGCAAGCAAAAGATGGAAGCTGGACTGGTTCTACACACTCTATCACTTACTCACAAGGACAATCATTAACAATTGAAACAACATCTCTAAGTATTCTTGCCTTGTTAAAAACACAAGGTAAAAATGCAAGTGCAATGCAAAATGCTGTTAAGTATTTAATAGGTTCTAGAAATGGTTCTGGAACATTCAGCAGCACACAAGGAACAATCTTAGCCTTGAAAGCATTGACTGAGTATGCTAAAGCAAGTAAAAAAACCAATGAAGACGGAACAGTAGAAGTTTATGTAGATGGTAAAAAAGTAGCTGAAAAATCATACAAAGCAGGAGAAAAAGGTTCAATTGTAATTGAGGGAATGGAAGAATTTGTAAAAGGTGAAGGTAAACATGATGTGAAAGTGAAATATGTGGGAGTGAAAACACCATTACCTTATTCGGTTTCTGCAACATGGAACACTACATTACCGGTTAGTGATGCAGTTTGTGCAATTGATTTAAAAACAACACTTGCTAAAAAAACAGCAAATGTTGGAGAAACAGTTCGCATGACTGCAACCATTACAAATAAAAAGAACGAAGAAGTTCCAAGCACAATGGCAATTATTGGAATTCCTGCAGGATTCACCGTTCAACCTTGGCAGTTAAAAGAGTTGCAAGACAAAAAAGTGTTTGATTATTATGAAATTGTTGGCAACAATATTGCTGTATACTACCGCGGTATGGATTCAAAAGCTGTAAAAACAATTAATTTGGATTTGAAAGCAGAAATGCCAGGAGAATACGATGCACCAGCTTCATCCGCTTATTTGTACTATACTAATGAATTCAAAACATGGAGTGGAATGGATAAAGTAACCATTAAAAAAGCTGTTATATAATTTTAACATATTGAAAAATAATAAAATATAATATAAATCGTTTAATACAAAAGACAAATGAATAATCGCAGAGAGTTTAGAGAGATAATAAAGATGAGTAGAGAAGGTAGCGCTCAAAAGTCCTTATTACCGAAATTTTTCGGGGCTCTGCGTTTATTCATTTTACTTTTGTTATTCAGTAGTCCTGCCTTTTCACAAAACACTGGCAATCAAGAATACGACATCAACGATCCTAGAAATCCAAACTGCCCTTGTCATAAATTACAACAACTGGCAGATGACGAATACAATAGGATTCAGAATGATGATAACAGACAAAACAATAAAGTAAATGAGCAAAACCAGCTGTTTGCATCAAATAATTTTAACAACATAAATCAGTTTGATAATAATGATAATCAACAAATACAGCAAGTATTAAATGTCAATAATTTTAATCCAATTGATAATAACGGAAACGACAATTCATCCAATCAGGTTAAAAGAGACTTCAATTTCAAAAGTCGGGAATTATCAATAGGTTCGGGAAGCTCCGGATCGAGAGCAAAAAAGAAAAAATCGGGGACAGCATTTTATAAAAAACTCAATAGAGCTAAATTAAAACACTCTAAAATAAAAAAAGTAAGACCAAATTATGCGGTTTGCTATAAATGGTAATTACAGAAGTCTGAATTGTTTCGAATGATGCACCGCATGTTTATGCAATAAATGCACCCACTCTTCAAAATTTAAATCACCAAAAAATGGATTCGTAATTGTAGCTCCTTTATTGCTTTCAAAATAATTAATAAAAGCTGCAATTTGTTTTTCGAGTTCTTGAACAGCTTCTTCCATTGTAGGTTTTATTACCGGACTTGGAACTGCAGGCATTAATGAATTAGGAGTGTTGGGCTTAAATTCTTTATCACTCATTGCAAATGACTTATACTTATCTAAATGCTCAACAGGAGATTGTAACTTCTGAGTATTTTTTCCTGTGGCATAGCTAATAGAGTCAGCCATGTGTTCAACCATTTGTTGTCCGTTTAATACTCCCCACTCACCTTTGGCTTCAGGATTTAACGTTCTTACTAATTTTGGAAATTCTGTTTTTAAAAATGCTAATTTGTCCATTAGTTTTTCTTTATTTTAAGTTCTTTGGGGAAATCTGTTTTTACAATATACACTCCGTTCATTGGATTTTCCATTGGAGTTGCATCTCTTAAATAGAAATACAAATGCGTATCGTTTGTTTTTTCATCTACTACCTTCTCCGTTTTCTTTAATAGTTTTTTTGATACAGCAAACTGCATCGCTTTTCCGCTTTCTGTTTTACAGTCTACAATTGTCATATCCCAGACTTCAAAACTAAAAGGTTTATCATCAGGGAAAAATCCAGCCAACTTATAAATAGCGTTGTTAGAAATTTTAAACTCTTTTACTGGTTCCGAAACCTGGAACTCATCTTCCCACAAATGTTTGATATTATCTTCCGACTCTTCGCCATTGTATAAATCATCCGCCAAACCTTTATTGAATTCGGAGTTCACTAGTATAAAATGCAAATATAGATTCATAGTTTTATTTTAAACTTACTCCTTTTGCAGAATAAAATGGATGTACTTCCACTTTTAATCTTCCGGCTTTCACCATTGGGTCTTCGTTTGCTAATTTTTCCGCTTCTTCTTTTGTTGCAACATTATAAATACAGATTCCGCGGATATCTCCATCTTCCAACAATGGACCACAAATATCCATCTTGCCTGTTTCTTCCATTTTTGTTAAATGAGCCATGTGTTGCTCCTGCAATTTGCTTACAGTAACCGAGTCCTGCGTTCTGTTTTCACCTTTTTTCAGAAAGATAAGATAATACGTTTTCATCTCGTATTTTTTCTCAATAGATTTTTTTTCTTGAGCAATCATAACAAATGGCATCAAAAGAAAAAATACAGAAAGTAGTAGTGATACTTTTTTCATTTTATTTACTTTTCGTTTCTTTCCAGGTCTTATAAATATCCTGTTGTTTAGGCCTATCTTTTTCAACTTCTCTCAATGGCTCACACTCTTTTAATGTTGCTTTACAATCAGCAGGCAATTGCTGATACAACTTTGTGCCTTGCGTTTTCCATTCTATCATTTCATCACTCACATCTTTCACAATTTTTGCTGGATTTCCAACTACAACTTTTCTTTCTGGAATTACAGTATTCGCAGGAACAAAACACAAAGCACCAACAATGCAATTATCACCAATCACCACATCATCCATCACCACTGCATTCATTCCAACCAAAACATTTTTCCCAATAGTGCCACCGTGAATAATTGCTCCGTGACCAATATGTGAAGCTTCTTTTAATAAAACAGTTGTTCCCGGAAACATATGAATTGTACAATTCTCTTGCACATTACAACCGTCTTCAATAATAATTTGTCCCCAATCGCCACGGATTGCAGCACCAGGACCAACATAAACATTTTTTCCGATGATTACATTTCCTGTAACAGTTGCATTCGGATGAATGAATGCACTTTCGTGAATGACTGGTTTATATCCGTTGAATTCGTAGACCATTTAGGCTTTCTCTATAATTACTGCATAACCTTGTCCAACTCCGATACACATTGTAACTAAAGCGTAACGTTTGTTTTGTTCTTGCAACTCAATAGCTGCAGAATTTAAAATTCTTGCTCCGCTCATACCTAATGGATGACCTAAAGCAATTGCTCCACCATTTGGATTTATTCTTGAATCGTTATCTGCAATTCCCAATGCACGTGTGCATGCTAACGCCTGTGCTGCAAATGCTTCATTCAATTCTATTAAGTCAATATCTTTCATTGTCAATCCTGCACGCTTCAACGCCATGTTGGTTGCTTCAACCGGACCGATTCCCATAATTCTAGGTTCAACACCTGCTACTCCACTTGAAACGATTCTTGCTTTTGGAATAAGGTTGAATTTTTTTATTGCATCTTCAGAAGCCAATAAAATTGCAGCTGCTCCATCGTTTAATCCAGATGCATTTCCAGCAGTAACAGTTCCGCCTTCTTTTTTAAATGCACCTTTTAATTTTGATAGACCTTCCATGGTTGTATCTGCACGCATAAATTCATCCTTATCAAATAATTTCGGATCGCCTTTCTTTTGCGGAATAGAAACGCCAATGATTTCTTTTGCAAATCTTCCTTTCGCTTGAGCAGCAGCAGCTTTTTGTTGCGACCACAATGCAAATTTATCTTGATCTTCTCTAGAAATTTTATCTCTGTCAGCTAAATTCTCTGCTGTTTCACCCATTGCGTCCACTCCGTAAAGCTCTTTCATCTTTGGATTGATGAATCTCCAACCAAAAGACGAATCAAACATTTGTTGATCACGACCAAATGCAGAAGATGCTTTCGACATCACCCATGGTCCACGCGTCATATTTTCCACTCCACCTGCAATCATCAAATCTGCTTCACCAATCATAATAGTTCTGGCAGCCGACATAGAAGCAGATAATCCGGATGCACATAAACGATTTACGGTTTCACCTGGAACTTGATATGGCAAACCAGCCAGTAACAAAGCCATACGAGCAACGTTACGGTTGTCTTCACCCGATTGATTTGCACAACCTAACAACACATCACCAATTTGTTTTGCATCAATACTCGGATTGCGCTTGATTAATTCTTTCAAAACAATTGCAGCCAAATCATCGGTACGAACTGTTGATAATGTTCCACCGAAATTTCCGATTGGAGTACGAACTCCGTCAATAATAAATGCTTGCTTCATATAGTTCTATTTAACATCCCATTCTTTTGAAGTACGATATACTGTACCTTTAAAGAAAGCGACCTTTTCATTTTTCTGATTTGATATTTCGATGTGATAGGTTCCTGTTTTGTTTGTTAGACTTAATTCTTTTGCTTCACACGTTAATTCGTCATCGATGTGGACAGCAACAGCAAATGAAATAGAACATTCCAAAGCAACACTTAATCTTCCATACGCGTTGGATGCAAAAGCAAGTGCACTATCGGCAAAAGAAAATGCAATTCCGCCATGTGCAATTCCGAATCCGTTTACCATTTCGGAGCGGATTTTCATTTTAAGAATACAATGGCCTTTTTCAACTAAAACTTTTTGAATTCCGAGCCATTCGCTGAATTTATCTTCAGCTAGCATCTTATCAACAATTTTGACAGCTTGATTGTTTTCCATGTAACAAAGTTATCAAAATATTAGAGAATTACAGCCTCTTTTTCGAGGGCTTTTTGAAGCAAAATTTCTATCTCAGATAGTGAATTATAAAGCTGTTCAAAGGATTCAACCACAAAATACCTTTCCTGGATGATATCCGTTCTGAAATCGGTATTAAAAATGGTTTTGACATCAAAATCCAAACGAATTGCTTCATCACTCAAACAATGTTTCGTTTCTCCCATAGATGATATAATTCCAGCTCCGTAAATTTTTAATTCTTCGTTCTCTTTTATCAAACCAAATTCGATGGTGAACCAGTAAATTTTCCCTAATAACTCAATTGCTTTGGGATTATCAATGTACTTTAATGCAATGTCGCTAATTCCTTTGAAAAAATTTACATAATTGTGATTACTCAGCAAAGGAACATGTGCAAACACATCGTGAAACATATCCGGTTCTTCTAAATAATCTAATTGCTCCATTGTCCGCAACCAACAAGTTGAAGTAAACTTCTTTTGAGAAAGAAATTCAAAAAATTCTTTTTGCGGACTAATATTCGGAACAACCTGAATACTCCATCCAGTAATAGGTTTTAGCAACTCTCCTATTTCTTCAAAATTTGGAATTTTGTCCGATGAAAATTTTACTATATCCAAGGCTTCTAAATATTCAGAAGAAACAATGGGTTTCAAAATATTCATTTGTCGGTTAAACAATGTTTCCCATACAAGGAAATCGTGTTTTGTGTAATTACTGTAAATCTGTGTTGTTGGTCTCATAGTTTTTAAATTGTTGGGTTAAGTTGTTGATTAGAGATCCCGCATTTCTGCGGGATAAGTCCTGCTAAGCTTTGCAAGCAGGACTAAAAAAAGCCCGCTTCTTTCGAAACGGGCTTATATAGTATTGTTTAGGACTTTCTTAGACTATGAACAATATATTACCATTCCGAACGGAGCGCTCAGATAATAGTAATAATAAGTGTTGTTCATTTTTTGCATGAGGCAAATGTAGTAAAAAATAATTACCAGTAAAATTTCTTTTCGTCACGCACCATCATCTTCAAAAGAATAGATGGACGATAGCGATCTTCGTTGTACAATTCATACAACACGTCAAGGGAAGTATAAACATTCTTCAAACCTATTTCATCAGCCCATTTTAACAAACCTTTCGGATAATTTACTCCTTTGGTCATAGCCAAATCCAAATCTTCTTTGGTTGCCAATTGTAAATACAAAGAATCAATTGCTTCATTAATTAGCATAGTGATTACTCTATTGAAAATATAATTTCCTAATTCTTCATCTTTTTTTGGCTGCGGCATTGCAACACCTTCTGCATAATTATAATAACCCCTACCCGATTTTCTACCGAATAGTTTTGCTTCGTATAAACGTTTTTGAGTCAAGGATGGCTTAAAGCGAGGCTCAAAGAAAAACTGTGTCCATACACTTTCTGTTACTTTGTAATTGATATCGTTGCCAATAAAATCCATTAACTCAAACGGACCCATTTTAAATCCACCGTATGTTTTTAATGCCCAATCGATGGTTGCGAAATCCGCCATTCCTTCTTCATAAATACGGATAGATTCTCCATAAAATGAACGAGCTACTCTATTTACAATAAATCCAGGAGTATCTTTTGTAAGCACAGTTACTTTTCCCCAGCTGTCGATTATTTTTTTAGAATTTTCAGTTATTGTGTTGTCCGTAAGAATACCTGGAATAATTTCCACCAATGGCATTAACGGAGCGGGGTTGAAAAAATGAATTCCAATTACTCGTTCTGCTTTTTCACAAGCTGATGCAATAGATGCGATAGATAACGAAGATGTGTTGGTTGCTAAAATACAATCAGCAGAAACAATTGCTTCTAAATTAGAAAATAGTTTTTGTTTAACATCAATGTTTTCGATAATTGCTTCAATAATTAATCCGCAACTTTTAAATTGGTTTAGATCGTTTGCGAATTGAGTATTCGCTAAAATAGATTTTGCTTTCTCGTCAGTCAATTTTTGTTTCTCTACTAATTTTTTCAAAGTAGAATCTAAATTTGCTTTCGCTTTATCAAGTGCTGCCTGATTGTTATCATAAACAATTACATTGTGACCAGCAGTGGCTGCCACTTGTGCAATCCCTGCGCCCATTGCTCCTGACCCGATTACTCCAATTTGTATCATATAATTATTCCCCTTTGAATATTGGTTTTCTTTTTTCTAAAAATGCATTCACGCCTTCAGTATAATCGTATGTTAAAGTAGCTTGCACTTGAACATCTGCTTCGTATGATAATTGTTTATCAATTGTATTTTCTAATGATTCATTTAATAATCGTTTTGTCAAGCCCATTGCTTTGGTTGGCATATCACCCAATGTTTTAGCAATTACCATAGCATCTGCTTGCAAATTCGCATCTTCAGCTACTTTATAAATCATTCCAATTCTTTCAGCATCGATAGCAGAAACTTTATCGCCTAACATCATCAATGCAGATGCTTTTCCAAAACCAATTAATCGTGGAAGAAAAAATGTTCCGCCACTATCCGGAATAAGTCCGATTTTACTAAATGCCTGGATAAATGAAACTGAAGTTCCTGCAATTACCACATCACAAGCCAAAGCAATGTTTGCTCCCGCTCCGGCTGCAACACCATTCACAGCACAAACTACTGGCTTTTCAAGTTTTCTAATCTTCAAAATAATTGGATTATAATGTTCGCGTACGATGCGTTCAATGCCTGGACCATTTGCATCCATGGCTTCCGACAAATCTTGTCCGGCACAAAATGCTTTTCCTTCTCCTGTTAATAAAACTGCACGTATAGAATTATCTGCTGCAGCTTTATCCAAAGCATTCTGCAAAGCCAAAGCCATTTCTCTATTGAAACTGTTGAATTTATCCGGACGATTGAGTGTTATTTTTAAAACACTTCCTTCTGTTTCTGATTTAATAAATGTCATAATTCAAATTTAATTACCAAATATAATCTTTTGAAAGGAAAACATCAAAGACATTTAAAATAATCGAAGGGTTCTTTGCAATCTAGGCAACGATATAAAGCTTTGCAGGCTGTTGAGCCAAACTGAGAAATCATTTCTGTATTTTTTGAACCACAAAGCGGGCATTTCAAATCACGGGCTTTGCCTAATAGTACTTTTTTATCTACACTCGTATGATCAGGAGGAGCAATTCCGTATGCTCTTAATTTCTCTTTTGCTGTATCAGAAATCCAATCAGTCGTCCAAGCTGGACTTAAAACCAATTCCACTTTTACTTTATCAATTCCGATTTCTTTTAGTTTGATTTTAATGTCGTCCTCAATTACTTTCATAGCTGGACAACCGGTATAAGTTGGAGTAATGACAACTACGCACACCTCATCTACAAATTTCACTTCACGTAAAATTCCAAGTTCAATAATATTAATTACAGGAATCTCGGGATCAGGAATTTCTGAAAGGAGTTTGAAAATTTGTTCGGAAGAATATTCTTTAGTGTTCACGATGTTGTTTCATTTTTCACCACAGATCACACAGATTTACACAGATTCGTAATTCGTTAAAATTCGTAACCTGCCTACCGCAGGCAGGTTCGTAGATGCTACCATTTAGCTCCTGGATAAGCTCTATGCACATATTGCATTTCAGCTAACAAAAATCCTAAGTGTTCAGTATGTTTACCTTCTTTACTTCCTTTTTGTTTGAAAGTGGTTGTAGGAATTTGCAAAGTTGCTTCTGCTAAAACTTCATGAACGCGTTTTTCCCAGCTTGCTTTTATTTTATTTAAATCAGGAACAATTCCATCTTTAATTAATACTGCATCCACCTCATCCATATCAAACATTTCGGAAGTAAACATCCACAAATCGTTTAATCCGTTTTGCAAACGTTCGTGACTTTCAACTGTTCCATCGCCTAAACGCAACATCCATTCAGATGTATGACGCAAGTGATAAGTAATTTCTTTATGCGATTTTACTGCAATTGCTGCAATTGTTTCGTCTTTACTGCTTTTTAATTCTTCGTACAGGTAAAACATATACGTATCAAATAAAAACTGGCGGGCAATGGTATTTGCATAGTCTCCGTTTGGTTGTTCGGTTATTAATAAATTACGGAATTCTCTTTCGCCACGCATAAAAGCTAAATCATCTTCATTACGGCCTTTACCTTCAACTTGTCCTGCATACGCTAAAATAGAAGTTGCATTTCCTACAAAATCCAAAGCGATATTTATTAATGCAATGTCTTCTTCTAAGATTGGTCCATGTCCGCACCACTCCGACAAACGATGACCGATAATCAAACTACTATCGCCTAAACGAAGTAAATACTCAAATTTTGCTTCTTGTAATGTCATTTTTTATGAGATACGAGATTTGAGATTTGAGAAGTGAGAAAAAAATCTAATATCTCACGTCTGGCATCTCACATCTATTTATAAATATTTTACTCCCTCAGGAATTTTATAAAACGTTGGATGACGATAAGGTTTATCGTTTGAAGGTTCAAAAAATGCTCCTTGATCTTCCGGGCTGGAAGCCGAAATTGCATTTGCAGGAACCACCCAAATACTTATCCCTTCACTTCTACGCGTATATACATCGCGTGCATTTTGGATTGCCATTTCAGCATCTGCTGCATGCACATTCCCAACATGCTTATGTGATATTCCTGGATTTGCTTGTACAAATACTTCCCATACCGGCCATTGTGAATCTGTCATAGAAATTATAAATTATAAATGTTGAATTATAAATTTTAAGCTACTTGTTTTTCTTTTGCTTGTTTAGCTGCATAAGCCGTAGCTGCTTCACGCACCCATGCTCCTTTTTTATCTGCGTCCACTCTTGCTTTCAAACGTTTTGCATTGCATGGTCCGTTTCCTTTGATAATTTCAAAAAACTCATCCCAGTTAATTGGTCCGTGTGAATAGTGCCCGGTTTTCTCATCAAACTTCATATCTTTATCAGGAATTGTTAATCCGATAAAATCTGCCTGAGGAACTGTTCTATCAATAAAACGTTGACGAATAGCATCATTACTTTCCATCTTCACTTTCCAACGCATCAATTGATCACTGTTTGGAGATTGATCGTCACTTGGACCAAGCATCATAATAGATGGCCACCACCAGCGGTTCAATGCATCTTGAGCTAATGCTTTTTGCTCTGGAGTTCCTTGAGCTAAGTGCATCATAATTTCGTATCCTTGACGGTTGTGAAAACTTTCTTCTTTACAAATACGAACCATTGCGCGACAATATGGTCCGTACGAACCACGAGCCAAAGCCGTTTGATTCATAATAGCAGCGCCATCCACTAACCAACCAATCGCTCCAATATCAGCCCAAGTTAAAGTTGGATAATTGAAGATGCTCGAATATTTTGCTTTTCCAGTATGTAGTTGAGATAATAATTCTGTGCGATCAACTCCTAGTGTTTCAGTTGCGCTGTATAAGTACAAACCATGTCCGGCTTCATCTTGAACTTTAGCCAATAAAATTGCTTTTCTGCGTAAGTTGGGAGCGCGGGTAATCCAATTCCCCTCAGGCAACATCCCTACAATTTCGGAATGTGCATGCTGACTCATCATACGAATTAATTGTTTGCGGTAGGCTTCCGGCATCCAATCCTTCGGTTCTATTTTTGCTCCTGAGGCTATTTTTGCTTCAAATGCTTCTAATTGTTTTGCGTCATCCATCGTGTTGGGTCTTTCTTTATGCTATAAAAATACGGATTAAATCAGTTTTTACAAAATTGGGGATAATATTCCAATAAATTCAACTGATTTAGGGGTGGTGTGAGTAAGGAAATAAGGTAATTTAACCGCAGAAGAAGCAAAGAAGGCTCAGAGGTCGCGGAGGAAAATGAAGTTTAGATGTGTATAATAATATTGCTTTCAATTCAAATAATTGCATATAAATAAAGAGTTACAAGGAGTTTTATCCAAAAAAACAGCTTTTAGACATGTATAATATTACTATATGTTATTTCATACTGCCTATTTTTATGATTTAACTTTGAATAAAATTAAAGTCATGAAAAAATTTCTTCTCATACTAACTTTTGTTTTCAGTATTGGTTTTATTGATGGGCAAACTACTTTTTTTAAAACGATAGGTGGTTATAATGAATTTAGCAATTGCGTTGAACAGACTAGTGATGGTGGATATATGTTAGTAGGAAGTAGCGAAAGCCCTACTTCTCTTAATGGATATCTAATAAAAACTAATTCTTCTGGAGACACATTATGGACTAAACTTTATGGAAATGAGGCACAGCTAGTAATGGGCAAACAAACAAGTGATGGAGGTTATATTCTTACAGGTGAAATAAAAAACACTTCAACATTAGACTTAGATATTTATGTTGTAAAAACTGATAGCATTGGAAATAGTAGTTGGCAAAAAATAATTGCAACAATAAATGATGACGAAAGCTATGATGTTAAACAAACTTCCGATGGAGGTTATATTATTTTAGGTTATGGCACACGAACTGGAGGATCAACTAGTGATATTTTTGTAATCAAACTTGACAGCAGCGGGAACTTAGATTGGAAAAAATTTTATGGCTCAAATACTGAATACGAGTACGGATATTCTATTATCCAAACTGCAGATGGTGGTTATATGATTTGTGGTGATTCATATGAAATGTCGAGTGGATATAGGGGATATATTCTTAAAATTGGCAGTTCTGGAACCTATTATTGGAGTAAAATTTTTGACGGAAGTTCACACGATAGATCAACAAGAATTTTGCAAACTACGGATTATGGTTATATCATTCTAGGAACAAGAGGCAGTGGTAGTGGCAGTAATGATATGTGTATTTTAAGAACAAATAGTTCTGGAAATCCAATATGGGGTAAAACTTATTTTGGTACTTATGGTGATTGTTCTTGGTCAATAAACAAAACCAATGCAGGAAATTATATTATTTCTACTTCCTCTCTATATACTACCAGTATGCAACAAGTATTATTTGTATTAGTAGATAGTCTCGGAACAGAAATATGGAACCGTTCTTTTAATGATTATACAGGCGCCCCCCAATTGAGTACAGGTTCAAGTGCTATAGAAACTAGTGATGGTGGATTCATTTTTACAGGCAGTTCTATTACTGCATCTATAGGCGGATATATGTATTTTATAAAAACTGATTCAACTGGTTCAAATAGTTGTGAAAGCACACTTCCACTTACGCCAGGAACGTATTTTCCAACAGTAATTACTCCCTCAAATACTGTTGGATCTGGAGGCACAATCTCAACGATTCTTATTCCCGAAACAAATAGAGCAAATCCTTTAATAAATCAATGCCTGTCAGTCTCAATAAACGAATTACCACCAACTCAACAAATTTCTGTCTACCCAAATCCATCATCCGGACAATTTAATTTTAGTGGCATAGAGATAGAAAGTAAAATTGAAGTATTTGATATGATTGGAAAAGTGATTTACCAATCAATTGCTAATAGCAATTTTGAAACGATTAATATTTTTGATAAAGCAACAGGAATTTACTTTTATAGAATTACTAAAGAGTTGAAATTGGTGCAGAGTGGGAAGATTTGCGTGCAATAAATAACATTTTGCTACGACTAAAAACCTCCCCCTGCCCCCTCGTAGAGGGGGATATGCTCCGGAAAAATCAGAGAAATTCAAAAACAAAAGAAAAAATCTGTGAATCTGTAGCAAAAATCTACAAGCCCTTATCATAATTCACCACCACCTTATCAGTAGTTGGGCGACTTTGACAAGTAAGAATAAATCCTTGTTTTACTTCAGAGGCAGAAAGTGCGTAATTCACAGCCATTTCAACTTTTCCGTCTTGCAATAATGCACGACAAGTGCAACAAGAACCACCTTGACAAGCATAAGGAGCATCTAATCCAATACGGATAGCTGCTTCTAGGATTGTTTCGTTTTCTTCTAGGACAACTGGATGTTCATCCCCATCAATAATGATTGTTGCAGACGCACCACTTGCTGTATTTCCTGAAGGTTTTATTTCATCCGCATTTACAGGAGCTGTAAAATATTCGATGTGAACTTTTGGTTCAGGGATGTTCAATTCTTTTAAAGCATTTACAACATTTTCCATCATTGGTCCTGGACCGCAAATAAAATATTCATTATCCGCTGAAGTATCCACATACCCTTTTACCAATTCAATGTTTTTCTCCTTGGTCATCATTCCTTTTAAATTTGCTGGATGTCCGTCAGGTGCAGTATTTAATACATGTATAACATTCAGTCTATCGGCATTTACAACAGCTAATTGCTCTATTTGTTTCTTAAAGATGATAGATGATTCATCGTTGTTACCATAAAATAAGGTTACCCGGCTTTGTGGTTCTAAATACAATACTGTTTTTAGGATGGATAACATTGGCGTAATTCCGCTTCCTCCTCCGAAAAGAATGTAATTCTTTTTATTTGCAGGATTCATCTCTGTAAAGAAATTACCCATTGGAACCATCACTTCCACAACATCACCCACTTTTAAACTCTCGTTTATATAAGTAGATGCTCTTCCATCCTTCACCTTTTTAATCGCAACACGCAATTCGTTTTCATCCACCGGACTGCTGCAAATAGAATACGAGCGTCTGAGGTCTTCCCCTTTGATATTGAACTTTAGCGTAAGATATTGTCCTTGTTTGTATTTATACTCCTGCTTTAAATTAGCTGGAACTTCAAATGCAACAGAAACCGCATCGGCAGTTTCGCGCACCACATCCGACACTTTTAATGAATGAAATTTCGACATTTTAACAAATTGAATTTAGGGCGCAAATTTACAATTAATCTAGAAATGAACAAAGATTAAAACTCATCTCCTTTTAGAAAGAAAAATCTATAAATTGCATCCGATTATTTATTTGCACAATGATTGATTCTAACAAAGTATTTTTTCCAAATTTAGAAGGGCTACGTTTTTTCGCATTTTTTGTAGTATTTATTAATCATGCCACAAGCTCATTGGGTTATTACAATAATTCATACTCGTACGCATTCTCTATTACTCACTTTTTACAAAACGGACCACTAGGAGTAAGTTTCTTTTTTGTTTTAAGTGGCTTTTTAATCACTTATTTATTATTAAAAGAAAAAGAAATAAGTGGAAAAATAAATATTCGGCATTTTTATTTAAGACGAATTTTACGTATTTGGCCATTGTATTTTTTAATTGTCACAATGTGTTTAGTTCTTTTTCCAATGCTTGAAGGAAAGCTCCCACAATGGTTTCCAATAAATGTTAGCATTGATGAAATTAACAAATGGTTGTATTTGACCTTTACAGGAAACTTTGATTATATCTACAATGGAATAAATAATGTATTGATAGGAATTCTTTGGTCGATTTCGGTTGAAGAACAATTTTATTTGGTATGGCCGCTAATAATTGCTTTTATTCCTACCAAATATCTTTTAAAAACATTCGTTTTAATTATTCTTGGATCAATAGCATTTCGTTTTTTTTACGCGCAGGGAAATGCCATGCTCATTAAATATCACTCCCTTTCATCCGTCTCCGACTTAGCTACCGGAGCTTTAATTGCATATCTAGCATGCAAACAGCGCGTAATCGAGTGGATAGGGAAAATTCCGAAATACAGCATTGTAATCGTTTATCTTTTGCTTTTTATTTTAATTCCGTTTCATTCATACACTTGGAAATTCGGAGTATATTACAAACATGCCTCTTCATTATTACCGGTAATTTTGTCCAGCTTATTTGCTTTCATTATTATGGAACAGAATTATGCAAAGCATTCGTTTTATAAAATTAAAAACTGGAAACTCATTTCTTCTTTTGGAAAATACACTTACGGAATGTATTGTTATCACATGATAGTATTTTTTGTGGTGTTATGCTTATTTCATTTCATGGGAGTAAGCATACATGGAATGAGTAAATATACATTTGTACTCATTGTTTTTATTTCCTTTTTCTCCACCATACTTGTTTCAGAATTGAGTTATCATTATTACGAATCGATTTTCTTGAGGTTAAAGAATCGATTTAGTTTTATTAATAAAGAATAAGATTGAACCTGCCTACCGGTAGGCAGGCGCAGATGACGCGGATAAAACGGTCCCGATAGCTATCGGGATAAACGGATTTTTTATTTGCTACTTTACTTTTTAAATCGTCATCCCGTGCCACGACACGGGATCTCCTCATTACGAAGGACAATTTATCTCTTAGAAACGAACGGATTTTTTGATTGCCTTTGGCAATCTTTCATATATATTATTTCTTAGCTATTCCCCTCTCCTTCGGAGAGGGGTTAGGGGTGAGGTCTATTTCGAAACCACAATACGATGTACCGCTTTACCCGAATTGGTTTGTAGGATTACAAAATAAACTCCGTCAGATAAATTTAAGTCCGAAATATTAATTTGTTTTTGGAATGTTCCGGCATTTTGTGATTCATCAGCAAGTATAGAAATTGTTTTTCCTACAATATCCGTAAGACTAATATTCACTTGTGATTTTTCAGATAATGTGTATTGCAAAATAGTATTATCTACTACAGGATTAGGGTAAACAACAGAGTTGAAATTGTTGTTTGAAACATCAGCAACACCTAATTGTGGCACTCCGGCAATAACTGTATCAATGTATTCAACATTTGTAATTACTATAGCTCCCAAAATATCAGAAGCATCTATTTTTAAAACAGGTATCTGCATTCCGTTTGCCAACCACTTAAATTCGTAACGTAAAGGCTGGGCTGTACTGGTTCCAATACCCAGCGTATCAATCGCAACTGTATCAATTGCAGCTATTGTTGATTTTACACGCAATGTATTAAACGTTCCAAATGGAGTCATTAATGTTCCCCAGCCATCCACAATATTTTCACGGTGACCTGTTTGTCCGTAATACCCAATACCCGGAATTGGCAACCCGAATTCGTAATCAGAAGTATCTGTATTTAAATAATTCATTGGAAAACGATAAATAATATCATCCGAAGAATAAACAAAAGGCAATGGAATTCCGTTAATTGTATATCCTGCTCCAACCTGGCGGAATTTAGAGGATGATTCCTTTAAAAAATCGTATGCCATATCTAAAGTTAATCCCGGGATAGGCAATGTTGTAAGAATATTATTTTCGTTTCCGTAAGAAGTATTGATTGGATTAAAAAGTAAATTAAAGGGTAATGGGAAAGTCAAAGGCGAATCAAACTTTTCGTAACGCTGAAAAATGGGTGCTAAAGTAGTATAGTCCCAGGTATAATTTGCTCCGGTTGAATCAAGATAATCAGTATCAAACGAAGAAGTAACGCTTATCAATACCGAATCACCTGAATTAGGCATATCCGAAGAGCCGATAGTAATTTGAGCTGATAGCGAAGCAGTAAAAACTGTTGTAAAAAAGAGTAGATATTTTTTCATCATCTTATTTTTAAGAAAACATTCGGACTCAAATGTATTAAATTTCAAGCAGATAGGACTCACTTTTTTGTTACCTTCGTATCGCTAAAATCAGAAAACATGAAAACTATTAAAACTCCCTTACTTCTAGCATTAGCTATTACAAGTGTTTTGGCCTTTAATTCCTGTAAAAAAGATAAGGACGAAGAACCAACTACAACAGGTACAACTACTCCACCATTTGTAGCTTGTACGCCTGCAACAGCTTATACTCCAACATCTGCAACAACTCCCCGTTTAATTTTCAAATTCAAATTTGATTCTACTCAGGTACGTTTGGACAATGTTGGAAATCCTTCTACGGTTCCTCCGGGAAATGCAGCTCAATCGCCAATTTTTAATTTGATGAGCCAACATTATATAGAATTAGCGGGAGATTTTGATTTAGTTGGATCAGGAGAAGTATTGCACATTGGAACACAAACCACCGCGGGTGGCGCAACAGCTATCGAATATTGTGCATCAGTTCAATCAGCAGAAGACTCAGTATTTTTCTCTATTCCATTAGATTCAATTACTCCGGGATCGTATAAATGGTTAAGGGTTTCTTTGGCTTATCAGAATTATACAATTACCTATAAATCTACTGCTGTACCGGGTGGTTTCGGCACAGGAACTATCGCTTCTTTCATTGGTTACAAAACTTATATTCCTGGTTATAAAATAAATGGGGTGAGTTATCAGCCTTCAGCTGGAACAGGTGGTGCTGGAAACCACAATCAAGGATATTGGGGATTTCAAACCACTGTTTTGGGAACAAATTATTTTGCTGACGGACAAGCTGCAGGCACTACAGTTCCTAACCCTTTGTTTGCTACATCACCCATTCCGGCAGGAAGCTGTTTGGTAACAGGTGAATTTGTAGATAACACAATGGCAAACTCTCCTTTAGTTGTAACAGGATTAGAAACTGCTGATATAGTAATCACCGTTTCCTTATCAACTAATAAAAGTTTCGAATGGACCGATTCAACTCCCGATGGATACTACGAACCAAGTGTTGGAGAAGCTGTTGTGGATATGGGAATCAGAGGATTAATACCAATAAAAAATTAATTTTAAATGCATTTTTTTCTAAAAAACCTCCTGATTTCCGGGAGGTTTTTTTATTACATAATCCGCAATAAAAATGCGCCATTTTCGTTATTAAAAATTGTTCTCAAATAGCACAATAAATCCGTACTTTTGAGTAAAATTAAACCGCATCAATGAAACAAATTATTTCAATATTAATACTGACAGTTGTTATAACAAATTTAGCATCTGCACAAAAAAAGACAGTTGCTTGGCAAGACGGAAAACATGATTTAGTTCAATTTTCTGGTGTAGTTGTAGAAGGCGACAGTTTAAAACCAATTCCGTATACAAGTATTATTGTTCAAAATGGTTATCGTGGAACGGTGAGTGATTATTTTGGTTACTTTTCATTTGTTGCTCAAGAAGGTGACACGCTTGAATTTTCCGCAATTGGCTTTCAATCTGCTTTTTTTATAATTCCAGATACATTAACAAATTATAAATACTCTTTGATACAAGTTTTAAAAATGGATACAATTAGTTTACCAATTACTGATGTTTATCCTTGGCCTACAAAAGAACAATTTAAAAAAGCATTCTTGGCTTTACAGTTACCTGAAGATGATATAACAAGAGCAGACAGAAACATGGCTCGCTCCGATTCTAAAGAACGCATGACCGGAATGGCAATGGATGCCAGCTTAAATTATAAATACAGCATGCAACAGTATCAAAGCAAATTGTATTATGCCGGACAACTTCCTCCAAACAATTTATTAAACCCTATTGCATGGGCCAAGTTTATTAAAGCTTGGAAGAACGGAGATTTTAAAAAGAAAAATTAAAGCCCGAATTGTTTTTATAGTGAAATCCCCGCTGTTCAATAAAATAAAATTCATCTCCGCGAAATATTCATTGCTGTGGATTTTCATTTTTGTATCAACTACTCTACTCGCTCAAAACACTGCAACCGTTTTTGGAAAAATTACAGACATAGAAAATCAACCGATTGAAGATGTCAGCATTTCTATTTTAGGTTCATCTGCATCACCTGTATTTACAAATTCAAGAGGAGAGTTTTCTTATACTATTCCTGCAGATGCTGATGTAACAGTTGTGTTCTATCATTTAAATTATTTACAAGCATCACGAATGGTAAGACTTTCTACAGGAGAAAAGCTCGACATAGGAAGAAGGATTAACTCAAAAGAACTTACTATTGGAGTTGTAGAAATTACAGATGGAAGCCGGTTCAAAGATCTAACCCGTCTCGACCCAATCAATATTAGCCACATTCCAACCGCCAGTCAGGATTTTAATGCTATACTTTTCACTCTTCCCGGAGTTTCAAACAGAAATGAATTAAGTTCTTCCTATTCAGTTCGAGGTGGAAATTTTGATGAAAATTTAGTTTATGTAAACGGAATTGAAGTATATCGCCCATTTTTAACTCGTTCGGGACAACAAGAAGGATTGAGTTTTATTAATCCCGATTTAGTTTCTTCAGTTTTATTTTCTGCTGGTGGATTTGAAGCAAAGTATGGCGATAAAATGTCGAGCGTACTAGATGTTCAATATCGAAAACCCAGAAAATTAGCGGGAACAGTTTCAGGAAGTTTACTTGGAAGCAATTTGCATCTAGAAGGAGCTTCAAAAAATTATCGGTTTACCTGGTTATTTGGTGCTCGCTATAAAACAAATAAATACTTATTAGGAAAAACAGATTCGAAAGGTGATTACAAGCCATTTTTTGCTGATGTGCAAATGTATACTACCTATGATTTAACTCCCAATTGGGAATTAGATTTCTTAGGAAATTATGCAAGCAATAGATATCAGTTTGTTCCAGAAAACAGAGAAACAGATTTTGGAACATTGGATAAAGCGTTAAGATTGAAAATTTATTTTGACGGACAAGAAATTGATCAGTTCAATACTATGATGGGTGCTTTGTCTGCCATTTACAACGATGATGCAGAAAAATTAAACTTAAAATTTATCGGTTCCGCATTTAAAAGTAAAGAGGAAGAAGCATTTGATATACAAGGACAATATTTTATTGGAGAATTGGAAACGGATTTCGGAAAACCAAATTTTGGAGATGTTGTAACCGAAAGAGGAATCGGAACTTTCATTAATCACGCACGAACAAATTTGGAAGCATACGTTTTCAGCGGAGAACATAAAGGAACTTATACTGAAGGGAAAAAACAATTGCTCTGGGGATTAAAATATTCGAATGAGCAAATCACCGATAAATTAAGTGAATGGAAATTTGTTGACAGTGCAGGATTTTCCTTACCAAATACTCCTGGTCCCATTTTAAATCCGGGCGACATTACACTGCAAGATGTTGTTAAAACTAAAATAAAACTTTCTTCTAACAGAGTTTCAAGTTATTTACAAGGCTCGTTAATGAAAGAAACAAAAGATACAGCAACAATATCTGCAACAATAGGTATAAGAGCAAACTATTGGGATTTTAACAACCAATTTTTAATTGGTCCAAGAGGGAACTTTGGAATAAAACCCAATTGGAAGCGGGATTTTCTTTTCAAATTCTCGTCCGGCTATTATTATCAACCAGCTTTCTATCGTGAGTTAAGGGGAAGAGATGGTGTTGTAAATACAAATATAAAGGCACAAACATCTATTCATTTTGTATTGACAAGCGATTACAATTTTAAAGCATGGAAACGTCCGTTTAAATTTATTGCAGAAGCATATTATAAACATTTAGATAATTTAATTCCTTATGAAATTGACAACGTGCGTATCAGATATTCTGCAAAAAATAATGCGAGAGGTTACGCAACTGGAATTGATTTAAAAGTAAATGGAGAATTTATCAGTGGATTAGAATCGTGGGCATCTTTGTCAATCATGCAAACACAAGAAGATATTAAAGACGATTTTTATTACGATTATTTTAACAGTGATGGTGAAAAGATTGTCCCTGGTTATACAGCAAACAGTGTTGTAACAGATAGTACAAGAAATGAACCGGGATATATCTATCGTCCAACCGATCAACGTGTGAGTTTCGGTTTATTTTTTCAGGACAATATGCCAAATCTTCCAGATTTAAAAATGCATTTGAATTTATTATTCGGCTCAGGTGTTCCTTTCGGAGCTCCCGGAACAGAGCGTTATCAGCAAGTATTACGAATGCCACCATATAGAAGAGTAGATATTGGATTTTCTTATCAAGCGTTAAAAGAAAACAGAGAACCAAAACCAAAAAGCCCATTGCGTTTTTTAAAATCGATGTGGATTAGTTTAGAAGTATTTAATTTGTTGGGGACAAATAATACTGTTTCTTATATATGGGTAGAAGATGTAACAGCAAGACAATACGCAGTTCCGAATTATTTAACTCAACGTCAATTAAACTTAAGAACAATCATTAAGTTTTAACGCCACACACAATGGCAAAAGCAAAAAAATCTATTCCTTTTAGTTTCGCAATCGAAAATTTGTTTTCGCGCGACCCAATTGTAAAACCAATGTTTGGTTGCCACTCTATTTATATTGATGGAAAAATTGTACTTTCTCTGAGAGACAAAGATGATGAAGACAGTGGCGTTTGGATTGGAACATCAAAAGAATTTCATGCATCATTAAAAAAAGAATTTCCAAGCATGCGTTCTATTAAAATATTTGGTCCTGGTACTAGCGGTTGGCAAGTTATTCCAAAAGATGCCGATGATTTTGAAACCAGTGTAAATGGTTTGTGTGATTTGATTTTAAAGAATGACCCACGAATTGGAAAGGTTCCAAAACCCAAAAAGAAAAAAAGTAAGTAATTCTGATATCTATTCGTAAATTTGAATACAAATGAATTATCCTAAAGAAGCCATAGAAAAAGCAACTGCCTGGGTGGAAGAAGACCCAAGAGCTAAGCAATGGCTGATTGAAAATAATTTTCCTGAATTGGTTTATTTAAAAGATGCTGCAAGCAGACACGCAAAAGCATTTGAATATTTATTAGTTCATAAACATATAGTATTAGCTACATTTGTAAACGCGGTTTGGGATGATAAAAAGGCTTTCAAATTATTAATGGATGGTAAACAATATCATTGGGCTGCAATGGCCAACTACATTAATGGTGATGACAATGCAGCGGCTTTTTTGAAAAAAAATAATCTGGCGCATTATGCACAACTAGCACATGTAATACAAGCTAAGATCAGAAGAGAAGGAGACGAAGGAACAAATATTTTTAAAAGCGGACCTTACAAGGGTTGATGATTTATATGAAGAACTTACTATTCCTTTTAGCATTTTTCTTTCTTTTTCTTAATGGTTTTTCACAAAGTCAAACCAAGATCGATTCATTAAAAATGCGACTGAAAACAGAAACAGTCGACTCCAACTTACAAAGCATCTATACTGCACTGGGCTGGTTGTTAAAAAACACCTATACTGATTCTGCTTTAAACTATGAAAAAAAGGCCTTAATCCTTGCTAGAAAATTAAAAAGCGAGAAACGTATTGCCGTTTCCGTCAACCACCTCGGGGTTATTTATTGGATAAAAGGAGAATATCCTAAAGCGATTGAAAACACTTTCGAAGCTTTGGAAATCTACCAGAAATTGAACAAACCAAAAGAAGTTTCTGACGAGTACACCAATTTATCTCTCATTTATGCAATGACAAAAAATTTTACTAAAGCAACGAACTATGCTTTGAAATCCATAAAGATCAGAGAAGAATTAAACGACAGCAGTCTGATCGCAACAGCGTATCAAAATCTGGGATACGTTTATTTTCAAGCGGGCTTTAAAGAAAAAGCTACTGAGAATTTTATTAAATGTGCCAGCTATCAGGAAAACTCATCCAACAAAGCAGACCTAGCCGCAACTTATCTCAATATCGGTGCGCTATTTCAGGAACAGAACAAATATGAAATGGCGCTTGGTTACTATAGAAAATCTTTATTGATAAATAAAGAATTGAATGATAAATTAGGGCAACACAACCTCTACTCAAACATGGCTGAACTGTATGAGATAAAAAAAGATTTTGCCAAAGCAAAAATTTATCTCGACTCCGCGTTGGCTGTAACTTCCGAATTACAAAGTAAAAAGGCAACTGCCGACCTTTACTTAAAATACAGCGATTGGCATGAACAACAAAAGCAATTCGAAAAAAGTCTTGAATATTTTAAACTTGCGACAGCGATTAGAGATTCACTTTCTGATGTAGAAAGAAATAAACAGGCAGAAGAAGCACAAGCCAAATACGAAACTACAGAGAAAGATAAAGAGATTCAACTCTTAAATAAAGACAAAGACCTTCAAAACATTGCGCTTGAAAAACAAACCACACAGAGAAATGCATTTATAATAGGTTTTGTTTTAGTCTTGGCTTTAGTCGTTTTTGTTTACAGAGGATACAGAGAAAAAAAGAAAGATAATATCATCATCGAATCTCAAAAAACTTTAGTAGAAGAAAAAAATAAAGACATAACCGATTCAATCAACTATGCAAAGAGAATACAGGAAGCCATTCTTCCGTCTATGGAATTAAAGAACTACTTGTTTCCATCCTCCTTTGTTTTATTTCATCCCCGCGACATTGTGAGCGGAGATTTTTTCTGGTTTGCTGAGAAAAAAGGAAAAAAAATAATCGCAGCAGTAGATTGTACTGGACATGGAGTTCCAGGAGCTTTTATGAGTATGATTGGAACAGCTTTTCTGAATGAAATTGTGAATGGCAAAGACATCGTAAAACCTTCAAAAATTCTTGACAATTTAAGAGAACGGATTATTGTTTCTTTAAAACAAAACGGAATCGGAGGAGAAAACAGAGATGGAATGGATATAGGATTGCTTTGTTTTGATGAAAACAATTCTACGGTTGAATTTGCAGGTGCAAATAATCCACTCTGGATTATCAGCGATGGGAAATTGACAGAGATAAAAGGAACGAAACAACCAATTGGTTTTTACGAAGGTCCTTTAACGCCCTTCTCACAACATAGCATTCAACTGAAAAAAGGAGATACTTTGTTTCTGTTGACGGACGGATATGCCGATCAATTCGGAGGAGCAAAAGGTAAAAAATTCAAATACTCTCAGCTACAGAATCTATTATTAGCTGAACAAAACGAAACAATGCCTAAATTAGAGGAAAAATTAAGAACAACATTTCAAGAATGGAAAGGAGATCTGGAGCAGATAGACGATGTTCTTCTTATAGGAATAAGAGTCTGAAAAAATGAGAATAATAGCTAACATACCACACCCGAAAATTACAATCAACATCTTCTCGATGAATGACAAATACCAAATTCAATTTTTGGCTGGGAATATGGAACAGACTTTTAAAATTGCACACAACGAAGTAAATGGTGTTGAAGGAATACAGAAATTAGTAGATGAAGCATTCTTACAAAAAGTATTGGAGCGATTTAATGAAATGTATTTAAGCTTGAAAGAAACTAAGGAAAGATTAAATTCAGGAACAAATAATTTGAAATCTGAAATCTGAAATTTGTAAAGCATGTTAAAAAAGACAATCATATTTTTTACAATTATTTTTACTTTCGGAGCATTTATCCCTGCTCCTACTTATCAATTAGGATTATTAAAATATAGTGGCGGTGGTGATTGGTATGCAAACTTAGAAACTTCTTTACCAAATCTTATTGAATTCTGTAACACAAATTTAAAAACCACTATCAACCCTCAGCAGGCAACCATTGAAGTTGGTAGTCCGGATATTTACAATTATCCTTTCATTCATATGACCGGACATGGAAATGTGGTATTCAATGCGCAAGAAACAGAAAATTTGCGAAACTATTTAATTGGTGGTGGCTTTTTACATATTTCAGATAACTATGGAATGGACAAATTTATTCGTCCGCAGATGAAAAGAGTTTTTCCTGAATTGGATTTTGTGGAGTTACCTTTTTCTCATCCGATTTACCATCAAAAATTTGATTTCCCGAATGGCTTACCAAAAATTCATGAACACGAAGAAAAAGCACCACAAGGTTTTGGATTAATTTACAAAGGCAGGCTGGTTTGTTTTTATGATTTTGAATGTGATTTAGGAGATGGCTGGGAAAGCTATGAAGTTCACAAAGATTCACCAGAAACCCGCCAGAAAGCTTTAAAAATGGGTGCAAATATTATTCAATATGTACTAATGGGTGGAGAGAATAGTGTGAAGAAATAATTAGTTTCTTTTAGACATGACAAAAAAACGCAAACTACTTCTTATTGCGCTTTCCGTATTGTTAATCGGCTATCTTATTCCAGAGAATATGAGTATTCCTGTTGCTGATGCTACAAAAAGCAGTTGGAATAAAGATTCATTTTGGTATTACCCATGGGGAAAATCTGGCACACATAAGGGAATCGATATTTTTGCAAAAGAAGGGAAAGATGTAATTGCAGCAACCGGAGGAATTGTTTTATACAAAGGTGAATTGTCAAGAGGTGGGAATGTACTTGTTGTTCTCGGACCGAAATGGAGAATACACTATTATGCACACTTAAAAAAATTCAGCACTCATCTTTTTGCATTTGTTTCTCGAAATGAGAAAATAGCTGAAGTTGGAACAACAGGAAACGCAAAAGGAAAACCACCTCACCTGCATTATTCATTTGCTACAATTATTCCTTATTTGTGGAGGATAGATGGAGATCATCAAGGGTGGAAGAAAATGTTCTATTTAAACCCAACAGAACATTTTAATAAATAATCTGTTCAAGCTCCTTATTTATTATTTCACTTATCTCCCCGCCTTTATTTACAATCATAAAATGTGTTCCACCTTTGATTGTGTAATCACAGGCAACTATTTTTCTATAAGGAAGAACTAAGTCAGTAGTTCCATGAATATGAATTAAGTTTAGAGGACGCGTTTTGTTTCTCCATTTAACTATGCAATGTACTGCTCCGTTATAATAATTTTGCGGAGCATCGTCCAACATCTTTCTAAAATTGTTTTTCTGATCTTCTGTTACAACACCAAATTGTCTTTTAGCAAGCATTACAGCATTCTTATAAAAACCATCTCTGAACAATCTGTAAATAGGAATTACCCTCCAAAAAGATAATTTCAAAGGAAGTTCATCGTGAAACTTATTGCTGGAAATAATAAATGTCTTTAGAGGTTTTAATTGTTTAGCTATTTCAACACAACACATTCCTCCAAATGATACACCAACTAATATAAATGGTTTGCTAGGGTCAATTTGTTTGGAAAGTCGCATAGCATAATCAGGAAGCGATTCATTTTTATGTGGTGTTTCCCATTTGATGTGATGCATGTTACAATTATTCAGTTTCAAATTTCTGAATAAACGTTCGTTCACTCCCATACCGGGGATGCAATAAGCGTTAAGCATTACTTTAAAAACTTATTTTTATAATCTTCCTGACTTCGTTTAATAACTTCATAAGCCTCTTCTCTTCCATAAACATGTGTAATCTCACATGTTGGCTTTTCTGCTCCTGGTATATTTTTGTAAGTCAAAAAATAATGTTTCAATCTATCAATAACTGCATCTGTACAATCAGAAATATCTTTCCACCCATCAAATACTTCATCATCTTTCATAACAGCTATTATTTTGTCATCTGCCTCGCCTTTATCTATTAAGCGAAAACCTCCAATGGGAATTGCTTGCAAAATTATATCGCCATGAGTAATAGTCTTTTCGCTCAACACACAAATATCCAAAGGATCACCATCACCTTTCGAAACAACTTTTCCTGACTTTAATGCTGCAAACTCCGCTACCTTCACATCGCAATAAGTTTGCGGAATAAATCCATATAAAGTTGGAACAACATTCGAAAATTTTTGTGGCCTGTCGATTTTTAAATAACCCGACACTTTATCAATTTCGTATTTCACCGTATCTGTGGGAACAATTTCAATAAATGCAGTTATAACCTGTGGTGCATTATCTCCGATAGTAATACCATGCCAAGGATGTGATTTAAATTGATTCATTTTTTCTTACGTGTTACAAAATATACAATTACCATTACAAAAACAGAAACTAACAACAATATCACTTTCCCCCATGAACTTGGCTGAGTATTATGCCGGGCAGTATCTGTTACAACACTATTTACTATTGTGGGTTCAACAAAAGTTTGCAAACCCAAATTAATTTTCAAGAAATTAAGCTCTTCAACAAATGTTCTCTTGGAATCGATTAAATAAAAATCCTGAGAATCGTCATTAAATTTTTTTCTGCTATGCTCGCAAATTGAAATTTGTAAAAAATCAAACTTTATATACTTAGCATAAATAATCCATTCATCGTTTGCAGCAAGACTCATCAAACACTCAGTATTGCAATCGAAATTAATTTCTACTTGTTTTTGAACTTTTCCTTTATATAAATCTGAAATTGTAAAATACGCTACTGCAGACCACTTATCATTACACTCACCTATGGAGTCTACTGTTCCGAAAAAAATCACATCGTAATCCTTGCATTTTTCTTTGGTCAAAGGGGCTAATGTGCCACACTCACAGGCAAAACAAAAAGTAGAAAAGAAAATAAAAAATGACGCTAAAAATGTTCTCATTAATACACAATCATTTTTTTGGTAAGAGCGTATTCATCACAAGAAATAGAATAATAATAAACTCCTGCTTTCAAATTATAAGTAGATGCATTAAAAATATAATCAAAATTTCCTTCGTTGAATTCTTCGTTTTTATAAAGTGTCGCTACTTTTTTTCCTAAAACATCAAACACTTCTAAATTTACTTTTCCTGATTTTTTCAATCCGAATTTTATCCAAGTTGTTTGATTAAATGGATTTGGCTGATTTTGTTCCAATTCAACAGGAGAAAATGCATTCAAACCTGATTCTTCAATACTCATTGTTGCCCCATCAATCAAAGCTGTCCAGACACTTAAAGTAGAAGAGCTATAAGACATCCAGATTGGACGAACCATATCATTGTATGCAGAAATTCCTGTGTAATCGCCAAAGAAAATTGCCGGACTAGGAATAAAACTTGTTTGGTTTACTTTGAAATTGCTAAATGTATTTCCACCATCGGTTGATTTTGCAACATATACATCTGTTTGCTGGCTGCTTGGAGAAAAATTTCTTCTGTCGTAAAAAACGCAATATAAATTTCCGGTAACTAAATCTATATCCATCCAAGTTAAAAATTGTTGACGGCCCGGAGCATCATCATTTACTCTTACAGGAGTACTCCACGTTGTTCCACCATCAGTTGATTTTACTAACCAAACATCTGTATCTGTAGTTCCATTACGTTGATCTGTCCAGTTTACATAAATGGTTCCATTGTTTGGACCACCACTAAGATCACAAAGTGTTTGAGGCAAACCATTGCAACGTTGTAATCCGGCAATATTATAATCCCATCCACCCGGCATACTTGTAACAGGAGTTTCATTTGGCAACCAGGTTAATCCTCCATCTAAACTTTTATTAAACACAATTCCATTCGGCCCCGTCCACACCACATAAATTTCTCCCGCTGGACCAACTGCTGGAACAGCGCCTTCAACTGTATTATCACTATCGATACAATCACCGGCAACACTACTTAATCGAACAGGAGTACTCCAAGTTAAACCGGCATCAGATGATTTTGAAAAACGAATAATGGAACTATCACTTGGGGATGAACTTCCATAATCGTCAAACTGAGTCCAGGTAACATAAATTTCATTGTTAGCTTGATTTACGATAATTCCTTCTTTGTCTTGAACTTTTGTTCCGTTTTTTCCAACAGCAGTACCAACAGGCCACCAAGTTGCGCCACCATCGGTAGATTTCGTAGTTACAATTCTATCCACCCAGCTTCCACCGGAAGGAGGATTAGATAAATGCGAATAATAAAAATTTCCTGCAGTATCAGTAAAAATAATTGGATCACCCCAAACACCATTTGTTGGATCAGTTAATAATCCAATCGTCCAAGTTGCTCCACCATCGGTAGAATAGTAAACATTATCGATGTTTGCTCCGGCAACAACTTGATTTGGATTTTTGGGATTGATACGAATGGAAACTTCTTCGGGATCGTTTGTATTGCTAATCATCACATTGGTGTATTGTGCTGATAGCAATTTTGTGAAGAGAAGAAAGAATGATATTAAAATTAGTTTTTTCATTATAATGATTTGCTTTATTAAAAACAACCCCTTCTAAAATGTCATGCCGTGCCACGACACGGCATCTTCCCATTAGGATTGACTTCCACAATTATGAGATCCCGTGTCGTAGCACGGGATGACGGTTACGATGTTAGGAATCCTACTAAATCACAAATTGCGTTTCTTTCAAAAACTGAACACTCTTTTCAATTTCTGTATACATAATTTTATCTTCCTCTACAAAAGGAACAAGTTTTCTGTAATCAGCTACAATCTTTAGAATTGCGTTTGAAGATTTCAAAGGTTTTCTGAAATCCAAAGCCTGAGCTCCGTTAAATAATTCGATTGCCAGAATGCGGTTTAAATTTTCAACAACCTTGTAGCATTTTGTAGCTGCATTAGAACCCATTGACACATGATCTTCTTGCCCGTTTGAACTCACAATAGAATCAATAGATGCAGGAGAGCATAATTGTTTGTTCTGACTAACGATACTTGCAGCAGTATATTGCGGAATCATAAATCCTGAATTCAATCCCGGTTTCGCAACTAAAAATGGTGGCAATCCTCTCAATCCCGCAATCAACTGATAGGTTCTTCTTTCTGAAATACTTCCTAGTTCCGATAATGCAATTGCTAAAAAATCCAATGCTAAAGCAAGTGGTTGCCCGTGAAAATTTCCCCCTGAAATAATTTCATCTTCAGTAGGAAAAATAGTAGGATTATCTGTAACTGAATTTATTTCTGTAAGAAAAACATTCTCTACATATTCGATGGCATCTTTGGAAGCGCCATGCACTTGAGGAATGCAGCGAAATGAATATGGATCTTGTACGTCTTCTTTTTTGCGTTTAATAATTTCACTTCCTTCCAACAGCTTACGCATGTTCTCCGCAGTTTTTAATTGTCCTTTGTGCGGACGAATAGTATGAATGTGTAATTTAAATGGTTCTATTCTTCCATCAAAACCCTCTAATGAAATTGCTCCAATTACATCTGCTGCAATGTTCAATTTTTTTGTCTGCAACAAACACCAAACTCCGTAAGCGCTCATGAATTGTGTTCCGTTCAACAATGCTAAACCTTCTTTTGATTTAAGAGTGATTGGTTTTATGTTTAATTGTTTTAAAACTTCAGACGAAGCTTGTTTTTTTCCTTTGTAATAAACTTCTCCTAATCCAAGCAATGGCAAACTCAAATGAGCCAATGGCGCTAAATCGCCAGAAGCACCTAATGAACCTAGTTGATAAACGACTGGTAAAACATCGTTGTTAAAAAAATCAACTAAACGCTCAACTGTTTGCAATTGCACTCCTGATTTTCCGTAAGAGAGTCCTTGTATTTTCAAAAGCAACATCAACTTCACAACATCTTGAGGAACCTCATCACCGGTTCCGCATGCGTGCGACATCACAATATTTTGTTGTAATTTTTCTAAATCAGCATCTGGAATTACCACATTGCACAAAGAACCAAAGCCTGTATTGATACCATAAATAGGCTCTTTTTGAGATGACATTTTTTTATCTAGGTATTCGCGACAAGAGGAAATGTTCTTTTTAGCTTCTTCGGAAAGAGAAAATTTTTTGTTTCCGGACAATATTTCGGAAATCGTTTGTAAGGATAGTTGGGCTGTTGTTATTGTGTGCATACTATTTTAATTTCTCAATGATCTTTTCAATTTTAATTTTTTCCTGCTTACCAGATGTCATATTCTTCAACGTCAATTCACCGCTCGCCATTTCATCTCCTCCTACAATTACTACAAACGAAATTTTTTTATCATCTGCATAACTCATCTGCTTTTTCATTTTTGCATTCGCATCGGGATATATCTCTGAATTGATTCCTGCCTTACGGACTTTAGCAAGCAATGGAAGACAATAATTTTGTTCGTCTTTACCGAATGTTACAAACAATAATTTTGTAGAAGCAGAAACTGTATCAGGATATAAATCCAATTCGTTTAACACATCATAAATTCTATCTGCACCAAATGAAATTCCAACACCGCTCATATTTGGCAAACCGAAAATTCCTGTTAAATCATCGTAACGACCTCCCCCACAAATGCTACTGGTTAATGTTCCTTTATTTGCTTTAACTTCAAAGATGGCTCCAGTATAATAATTTAATCCGCGAGCGAGTGTTATGTCAAATTCAACATTTGCACTTGTCAATCCTAAGTCTATAATCGTTTTGAACACAGCTTCTAATTCCTTGACACCTTCAAGGAAAATCTCGGAACTTCTATACTCCTGATGCTCTCGAAGAAGCTCTAATCTAACTAAGTTTTTATCTTTCCCATCGTAACCAGGACCTAAAATAATTCTATCGGATGTTGCTAAAAATACCTGTTCAAGTTTTTCGATTTGCTCATTAGAAAAACCTTTTTCAGACAACTCTTTATTAACCCCCACATCACCAATTTTATCGTACTTATCAATCGCAGTGGCAATGTCAATCATTTTATCGGCAGCCCCAACAATTTCTGCGATTCCACTCAATATTTTACGGTTATTAATTTTGATAACGACAGGAACATTTAATGTTGTAAATACATCATCTATCATTTGTGTCAATTCCACTTCATTGATTAAGGAATTACTTCCAATCACATCTGCATCGCACTGAAAAAATTCTCGATAACGCCCTTTTTGAGGATTATCAGCTCGCCATACGGGTTGAATTTGATATCGTTTGAACGGAAATGTAATTTCATTCTGATGCTGAACAACATAACGCGCGAAAGGAACCGTTAAATCATAACGCAAAGCTTTATCTGAAGCCATAGGAATCCAATCGTAATTATAAACTGTTTTCAAACAATTACAGTCTCTCAATGTAGGATACTTCTCTAAAAGATTTTTATTACTTCTGATTTTATATATAAGTTTATCTCCTTCATCCCCATACTTTCCAGTAAGAGTTTCAAGATTTTCCATTGCAGGAGTTTCAATTGGCAAATAGCCATAACGTTGAAACACTAGTTTAATAGTATCAAAAATATAATTTCTCCTCACCATTTCTTGTGGTGAAAAATCTCTGGTTCCTTTTGGTATAGATGGTTTTTGTGCCATTTTTAATAATCCTAAATCTGATATTCCTTAATCCTAAATTATCGTGTACGAATATCGTGAATTTTCCCTAATAATCACTCTGCCGTTCATCCTAAAATATCAGCCATTTGTAATTGATTTTTAAGCCTTTAGCTTATCTATGGAGCTTGTTTCATTATAATTTATAGATTTGTAGCGCTTTAACAAAAAACGACTATGAAAAAGATCACAATAGCACTTTTGACTTTTACCCTTTTGACTTCTAACTTATTAAAAGCCGATGAAGGTATGTGGCTTCCAATGCTTTTGAAAGATAACTATGAGCAAATGCAGAAGGCAGGATTAAAACTTACTCCTGAACAGTTATACGACATTAACAATGCAAGCTTAAAAGATGCTATTGTTTGGTTCAATGGAGGCTGTACTTCTGAAATTATTTCTGATAAAGGTTTATTGTTAACTAATCACCACTGCGGTTACGAAGCAATTGCAAATCACAGCACTGCTTCCGATAATATTCTTGACAATGGCTTTTGGGCAAAATCTTACGCAGAAGAAAAAGTAAATCAGAATTTATTCGCATCAGTTCTTGTAAGAATGGAAGACGTTTCAGATAAAGTAAATAAATCATTGGCGGGTGCAGGAGCAAACGGGGAAGAGTATAAAAAACAAGAAATTTTTAAAGGAATTATTGCTGAAGCAACAAAGGGAACACATTATGAAGGAATGGTTCGTTCGTTCTTTAAAGACAATGCCTATTATTTATTTGTATTTGAAAAATTTACGGATGTACGTTTAGTTGGAGCTCCGCCTCAAGCTATCGGAAAATTTGGTGGTGATGTTGACAATTGGATGTGGCCACGACACACCGGAGACTTTTCAATGTTTCGCATTTATGCAGATAAAGACAATAAACCTGCAAAATATTCTCCTGATAATGTTCCATACAAACCAAAACAATTCTTAAGTATTTCTACCAAAGGAGTTGAAGAAGGTGATTATACTATGGTATATGGTTTTCCGGGAAGAACAAATCGCTATGAAACATCTTACGGAATTGAATTAGCAACCAGCAAAATCAATCCTGCAATTGTTGCTTTACGTGATATCCGTTTAACAGCTTGGAAAGAAGAAATGGACAAAAGCGACAGCACACGTTTATTAATGTCGTCACAATATGCAAAAATCTCCAACTACTGGAAATATTTTATTGGTCAGACAGAACAATTAAAACGATTGAAAGTTTACGAAGAGAAAAAAGAAACTGAAAAAGAATTTACAGCATGGGCAAAAGGAAAACTGGAATACGAAAGTATTTTGTCGAATTACGAAAAAGCCTACGCTGATTACAACAACTATGCACTGCATGCTACTTATATGAAAGAAGGAATTTCAGGATGTGGAATTTTGTCTGCAGCTTTGAACTACTCAGCTTTGGAAAAGGCTTTAAGTACCGATACTAAAAATGCTGATAACGTAAAAAAGGCAACTGATCGAATAAAATTGACTAATGATAAATTTTATAAATCGTTTAATAAAATTTCCGAGCAAAAAATCTTGGCAAAAATCATTCAGATGTATTATGAGAACATTCCTGTAAATCAGCAACCGGCTTATATGGCAGAAGTGTTGAAAAAGCACAAAGGAAAAACTAACACAGAAACATTTGAAAAATTTGCAAAGTCTGTTTTTGAAAAAAGTTTTATCAGCAATTCACAAACTGCAGCAAAATTTTTAGAAAAGCCGGACTTAAAAAAACTACAGAAAGATCCTGCTTATGCTTTTGTAATGGCATGTTATGATAATTACAATAAAAACATTGAATCACATATTGATGCTTTCAATGTGGCAAATAATGTTGAAGGAAGTAAATATATCAGAGGCTTAATGGCAATGAAACCGGATAATAAATTTTATCCTGACGCTAACGGAACATTACGTTTAACTTATGGAAGCGCAAAGTCATACACTCCAAAAGACGCAGCCCATTTTAACTACTTCACTACTTTAAACGGAATTATAGAAAAAGACAATCCGAATGAATTTAGTTTCAGAGTTCCTCAAAAACTAAAAGACCTTTACAAAGCAAAAGACTATGGAAACTATGCTGATAAAAACGGAGACATCAGAGTTGCGTTCATCAGCAATAATGATATTACCGGGGGAAACTCAGGCAGTCCGGTTTTAAACGCGAATGGCGAATTGGTTGGACTGGCATTTGACGGTAACTGGGAAGCAATGAGCGGAGATATTTATTTCGACAGCAAATACAAACGTACAATCAGTAATGATATCCGTTATGTATTGTTTTTAATTGATAAGTATGGTGGAGCTACGAATTTGATTAACGAAATGAAAATTGTTAACTAGATTTCTCACACTTCGCTTCTCGACTCCGCTCGAAGTGTGACATAAACAACAAAAAAGCCTTATTCTTTTACAGAATAAGGCTTTTTATTTGAATGCATTTATTACTTGATTTTATCAAGTATCTTCTTAATATTCGCTTTAATTTCTTTCCCGATAATTTTCTTTCCTTCTACCGGTGAATTAATGGATGTTTTCAGAATTTCTATTTCATCGTAGTAGTTGAACTTTTTATCCTTGTTGGTATCAAAACGCACTTTCATTAAAATATTGTTTGTTGGCATATCAATAAACCAATCTACCAATTGAGTATTATCAGGAGTTATCCTGAACATATTTTTCCCCTCTAAATCAGTCAGATAAACAGTTTCGGCATCGTCTTCATTAATATAACCGTCTAAATTTGTATCGTCTTCACGGATTCCCAAGAGAATAAAATAATATTTTTCTCCTGTATACTCTTTATCGTAATAAGGAAAATAAAACTGTGAAATGATCGCTGGCTTTTGCAACAACAAATGTGTTTCATCATTTTTCTTGTTGTAAAAAATAATATTGTTACAATTTCCAAAATCCAAAGAGTAGAAATTGTATTTATAACTTCTATAGTTTCCGGTATAGCTACCGGAATATTCATCACTGGATTTTGAACGCAAACCTCTGTCTTCAGTATTTTCAACAGTTTTCATTCCTAGCGGAATCAATAAATAATCGGTGCTGTCCAAATCCATATAATCACCATACACTAATATTTGTTGATTTTTGGGTTCGGCTGTAGCAGTTGAATCATTTGTCACCAATCGCAATCCGCCTTTATTATTGGAACGGTTACTATCAAATAATACAATTACTAATAGTACTAATACGGCTCCAACAATTCCACCAATTACAATTCCGAGAATTAATCTTTTTGAATTCATTATACCGTCAATTTCTTATAACGTACACGTTTTGGTTCAACGTTTCCTAAACGTTTTTTCTTGTTTTCTTCGTATTCAGAATAACCGCCTTCAAAATAATATACTTGAGAATCTCCTTCAAATGCAAGAATGTGAGTACAAACTCTATCTAAGAACCAACGATCGTGGGAAATAATTACTGCACAACCGGCATAACTTTCCAAACCTTCTTCCAATGCACGGAGTGTGTTTACATCTAAGTCGTTGGTAGGCTCATCTAATAATAATACGTTGGCTTCTTTTTTTAATGTCAATGCTAAATGCAAACGATTACGCTCACCGCCAGAAAGTATTCCGCATTTTTTTCCTTGGTCGGAACCATTGAAGTTAAACTTAGAAACGTATGCGCGTGAATTTAATGTTTGTCCGCCAATCACAATAGTTTCTGTTCCACCTGTCAATACATCATAAATTGTTTTCTCCGGATCAATTTCGGTATGCGATTGATCAACGTAAGCAATCTTTACTGTTGAACCTACTTTAAATTCACCATGATCAGGTTTTTCTTCTCCCATAATCATCCGGAACAAAGTTGTTTTACCGGCACCGTTCGGACCTATAATACCAACAATTCCGGCAGGAGGCAATTTGAAATTCAAATGTTCGTATAACAATTTATCTCCAAATGCTTTCGATACATCAATTGCTTCAATAACTTCATTTCCTAAACGAGGGCCGTTTGGAATAAACAATTCTAATTTCTCTTCAGTTGCTTTTGCATCAACACCCAACATCTTTTCATAGTTCTGCAAACGCGCCTTTGATTTTGTTTGGCGGCCTTTAGCTCCTTGACGCACCCAATCCAACTCTCGTAATAAAGTTTTCTGACGTTTGCTTTCTATTTTTTCTTCTTGTGCCAAACGTTTTTGTTTTTGATCCAACCACTCAGAATAATTTCCTTTCCAAGGAATACCTTCTCCTCTATCCAATTCCAAAATCCATCCAGCTACATTGTCTAAGAAATATCTATCGTGAGTAACTGCTATTACAGTTCCTTTATAGTTTTGTAAATGTTGCTCTAACCAATCCACCGATTCAGCATCCAAGTGGTTGGTAGGCTCATCCAACAATAAAATTTCAGGTTCCTGAATTAATAAACGACACAATGCAACTCGTCTACGCTCACCACCAGATAAATTTTTTACTGGCGCATCGCTTTCCGGACAACGTAATGCTTCCATAGCTTGTTCCAAACGATTATCCAAATTCCACAAATCAAACTGATCAATTAAGTCTTGCAATTTTGCCTGGCGATTAATCAATTTATCCATGTCCTCAGCCGACATTTCTTCAGCAAACTTATTATTTACTTCTTCGTATTCTTTTAAAATATTTACGTGTTCAGCAGCACCTTCACGCACAATTTCAATAACTGTTTTTGTATTATCCAACTGTGGCTCCTGCTCCAGCATTCCGATTTTATATCCTGGAGAAAAATGGATTTCGCCTTGGTAATTTTTTTCAATTCCAGCAATAATTTTTAATAAAGTAGATTTACCCGAACCGTTTAATCCGAGAATACCGATTTTTGCTCCGTAATAAAAAGATAAATAAATATCTTTCAATATAGTTTTACCTGCAGGTAACGTGCGACTCACGTTCACCATCGAAAAAATAATTTGTCTGCCTTCTGACATCTTTAAAAAAATTAGTGAATTATTGATTTGGTGAAATAGAGATTTTCATTTTGAGTATAGAACTAATTCTCTAATTCTCAATTTCACTAAATCTCCAATTTCGAGGAGCAAATATCGTAAATTTTGGGGAATTTAATTGCTTATTTCGAAGCTAAATAAAGAGGGTGTTTTTCGTTATACTTTCGTAAATAAATGAAGATAGAATCGGCTTTTTTGCGCTTTTTTAACTTCATAAACTGAGCATACAACTCCGCATCATTCTTCAGAAGTAGTTCCATATTTTTTACATTGAAATCAAACACTTTATTGGTTTGTGTGTCATAAACAAACTGACGTAATTCCTGAAAAGCGGGTTCAATAGCATACATGTCCCCAATTGGCTCATTTCGCATGGGAGCCTGAACTACCATGGCTGAAAACAAACTCAATGTTCCAATTACATTTATCCGGTTAAACTCATTATTGAAATTGATAAAAACGGTACGATTTTGATAAAAACCCCAAATAGTATTGGTTTCAATTTTCTGTTCTACTCCTGCTGTATCTTTATAAGTAATAGATTTTTGTTCGGTTACCTGAGTAAGAAAATCGATTTGGTCTTTGGGCAAAATGGAGACAATTGCAGATTTAAGGATAGGTTTGTTTTTTTTAAATTGTTCGAGCGTTAGAAACAAACCTTCCTTGAACTCATAGTCGCGTGTGTAAGCAACAGTATTCGTTTGAGCCATGCAAGTAACTGAAAAAAACAGGAAGAAAAGGGCTGTAACTTGTTGCATAAGAATTAGTTTTTTTGCACTAATAATCGTAAATTTCGTAAATATTTAGCTATAAAATGAAAAAAAGATACTCCTTCCTTTTTATGTTATTGATTTTTTCTGCAAGCATGTTTGCTCAAAGCAAAATGAACTTTTCATTGGCAAAAAAAATCAAATCTCCATCATCAGAACTAATTGATGTTTTTATTAAAGGTGATTTAACTACTATTGAAGAAATTACAGCATCAGTTCAGGGAAAAGTAAAATACTCATCAGGAAATATAGCAGCCGTAAAAATTCCTGCTTCAGCACTCTCAAATTTTGTGTCGAACAAAAACATTCAACGGATTGAAGCTTATCCAACACACTTCAAGCCAATGAATGATACTATGCTTTCTAATAACAATGTAACTCCGGTTCACGCTGGAACAACTCCGTTAACACAAGGCTATAATGGAAACGGAATTGTGATGGGAATTATTGATTCAGGAGTTGATTTTTCACATGCTGATTTGAGAGATAGCTTAGGAAATACCAGAATAAAATATTTGTGGGATCAACGACTTCCTGTTGCACCAAATACTCCTTCATACGGGTACGGACAAGAATGGAACAATACAGGAATTGACGGAGGATTAGCTGCTGCCTCAACGGATGTTGATTGGTATGGACATGGAACCCATGTTTGCGGAATTGCAGCAGGGAACGGACTTTCAAGTGGAACATATAAAGGCGTAGCATATAAATCGGATTTAGTTGTTGTTGCTTTTGATTTTTACAGTACAAACCCGACATTAATGACTGATGCAGTTGATTACATTTATAAAAAAGCTGACACCCTAGGAAAACCTTGTGTGATAAATGCAAGTTTGGGCGACTATTATGGCTCGCACGATGGTTTAGATTTACAGGCTCAAATCATAAAAAATATGATTGATGCTCAACCCGGAAGAGCGTTTGTAGCATCAGCAGGAAATGCTGGAACTTATGCCTTTCACTTAGGTTATACCGTTAGCAGCGATACTAATTTTACATTTTTTAATATGTCGGGACCAAGCCTATACTTTGCAATGTATTCCGACACTAGCGATTTTAGCAACGTTGAATTTGCAATTGGTGTTGATCAATTAAGTCCGACACATTCATTAAGAGGAATGACAGCCTTTTCAAATCCAGCGAGTCATTTAGGAATTTATATGGAAGACACAATTTATAATGCCGGAAACAGAATTGGAATTGTTCAATCTTATGGAGATACTGCTTCTGGAGTTTATACCATGGAGTTTAATATTATTCCCGACTCAACAACTTATGCTTGGCGTTTAGCTACAACAGGAAGTGGGAAATTTGATGTATGGAATTTTGATTTGATAAACTCAGGATTACCAAGCGCTGCAACAATGCCGGACAGTATTTATTACAAACTTCCGGATTTAAATCAAACAATCGTTTCCAGTTTTCAATGTTTGGATAATGTTATTACAGTAGGAAATTACACGAACCGTAGAGGTCTGCTTAACTATAATAGTGTGCCCTATGTTGACTCAACCAGAATTCCAGGATTAATTCATACAAGTTCCAGTTCAGGACCAACACGTGATGGAAGAACAAAACCTGATGTTGCTGCACCTGGTGATTTTACTATGTCATGCACTCTTTTATCAATTCTTCCAGGAGATGCTATTGCTTTCCCAGATTATTTTGATCCAGGCGGATTTCATACCCGTGGTGGAGGAACATCTGCAGCTAGTCCGGGTGTTGCAGGAATTGCCGCATTGTACTTACAAAAAAATCCAACTGCAACAGGCATGGATGTACGAAATGCAATTACTAGTTGTACAACTGTAGATGGCTTTACTGGAATTGTTCCAAACAATCAATATGGTTTTGGAAAAGCCAATGCTTTTAATGCTTTAACAGGATGCATTTTCACGGATGTGACTTCAACAGAAAATTACGACTCGTTTTTAATTTATCCAAACCCTTCATCCAGCGGAAGTGTTATAACTATTGAAATTCCTAACACTACGAAAAACAAAAAAACTGAATTGTTCATTTACAATACGATAGGAGAATTGATTGCCACAGAACAAATTAATGGCTCTTCTATAAAATTAAAAGAACTTGCTTCGGGAATTTATTTCTGCAAATTAGTTCATGAAGGAACAATTATAGCTACAGAAAAAATGATAATTTTGTAGCATTATGCAAAACAAAATAAAAATTTTAGGAATCATTGCTGTATCACTAGGCGCTCTTTCGGCAATACTTTGTGTTTTACCTTACGGACTCTTTTTATCATTGCCAACGGGATTCTTAGGCATGATTACATCTACCATTTACGTTTATACCGATACAAAATATCAAATCAATACAAAAAAAATCACACCCGGAATTATAGGAATTCTTTTAAGTTCCATTCCAATTATTTTGATATTGGTCATTATAATAATGAGTCGCTTTAAATAATTATTAATGGAATCTAAAACCAATACATTTAGTAATTATTTATCCCTTGTAAAATTTAGTCATACAATTTTTGCATTACCTTTTGCCATAATCGGATATTTCTTGGCGATTACTTATACCGAAGCTACGTTTGATATTAAACTTTTTGCTTTGGTTGTATTGTGCATGGTATTTGCAAGAAGCGCAGCCATGGCTTTCAATCGCTATATCGACAGAAACATTGATGAACAAAATGCAAGAACAGCAATTAGAGAAATTCCAGCTGGGATAGTAAAACCACAATCGGCATTAATATTTGTTATTGCGAATTGTGTTTTGTTTGTTTTGACAACTTACTTTATTAATCCACTTTGTTTTTATTTATCACCGGTTGCGTTGTTGGTTGTATTGGGTTATAGTTTGACAAAACGTTTTACTGCCTTGTGTCACTTAATTTTGGGATTAGGGCTTTCACTTGCTCCAATTGGCGCATACTTAGCAGTTACAGGAAAATTTGATTGGCTTCCACTCTTCTTTTCATTTGCTGTTTTATTTTGGGTAAGTGGATTTGATATTATTTATGCTTTGCAAGATGAAGATTTTGATCGTTCTAAAAATTTAAAGTCAATTCCAGTATTACTAGGAAAAAAAGGCGCTTTGATGCTTTCTACTATTTTGCATTTGATAAGTGTAGGATTTATTATTTATGCTGGCATTTATGCTGAATTTACATTTTGGTATTGGGGTGGAACAATTATTTATGCTTTACTTTTATTTTATCAGCATACATTGGTAAAACCTAACGACCTTTCGAAAGTTAATCTTGCGTTCTTTACTACTAATGGAATAGCGAGTGTTGTGTTTGCAGCTTTTGTACTAATTGACTTGTACTTTTAAAACTATGCTTACTTATACAAGTAACACAATCTCAAAAAACAATTTCAAATTTCAGATTTCAGATTATTGGGACAGAATTTGAAATCTGAAATCTGGAATTTCGAATGTTACAAAAGCGAACTAATGTTAAACTAGCTAAAAATAAGAATGTCCGTAATTAAAAATATTCCCTTCAAGAAAATTATAAAGTGGACTTTTATTTTTTCCATTTTGCTTGTCCTTACAATTATTATCAGTAATTACTGGATTATCAAAAGTACTAAATCACAAATTTATTCCGATACAACATTGATTCCCAAAAATGATGTTGCTATACTTTTGGGTGCAAGCAAAAAACTACGCAATGGATCAGAGAACTTATTTTTCAAATATCGTATTGAAGCTGCAGCACAATTATACAAATCCGGAAAAATAAAACACATTATTGTTAGTGGAGATAATTCTAAAAAAGAATACGATGAAGCAACTGACATGAGAGAAGCTTTAGTTGCACAAGGAGTTCCTGATAGCTGTATCACTCAGGACTATGCAGGATTCAGAACATTGGATTCGATGGTGAGATGTTTGAAAGTATTCGGTCAAAATAAAATCACTGTTATTTCACAGCGGTTTCACAACGAACGTGCAATTTTTATAGGCAACTTTTACAACATGGAAGTAGTGGCATTCAACGCGAAAGATGTTCCCGATGCATTTTCTTTAAAAGTCAGAATCAGGGAACATTTTGCAAAATTTAAAGCTGTGTTGGATTTGTACGTTTTTCATAAACAACCTAAATTCCTGGGAGAGAAAGTTTCTATTAAACTTTAATCAGAACAAATTGTAGCTCGCATCTTCTCCAATAATTCAGAATAAATTTCATCCGGAGTATAATTGTATTTATGCCCTGTTTTTACAAATATGATATTCTTATACTTATCGAGTACATATATTACGGGTCCTACTTGTAATCCATAATGATAAAAGAGTAAATCGGCATTTGCAACAAATTCCACATTGTTTTCATAATTTAATGAATAGTCTAAAACTTGTTTATCCTTGTCTTCAAAAATATTAATTACAGTTAAGCTATCTTTTAACAAAGATTTTAATTTGCAAAATTGATGTAAGCGTGCATTGCACACATCACCATAAGTGGTAGAACTAAAACTAATAATAATAAAATCCGATTGAATTTTATTAATGGACATATCGGTCCCATTTAAATTGAAAAAGCTAAAATCTGGCATTCTGCAACCAACAACCTTTTGAACATGTGGATTTGCATCAACGTTTCTGACAGCTAACATAGTATCTACATAGCGTCTTACATTGTTTATAGTAAGCGTATCCTGAAAATGCATGGAATCACGAGGTACATTTTCAATCGATAGCTTAATTTCTTTTTTTGCATTAATAAAGCATTCTGCATCATATTGAGCAAAAGAAGTAATTGCAATAAAATGAAAAATGAATATAAAAGATGACTTGAGCATGTTTTTTAAACAATCCGTTTCAACAACCTCAATCGGTGAGAGTAATCTTTTTTATCGTTGTTAAAAATCCCCTGATGATCAAAACCATCTATCCGGACTTTTCCACTGGCGTGAATAATTTTATTATTGTCCATTACAATTCCTACATGCACAATTTTTCCTTCATCGTTATCAAAAAAAGCCAGGTCACCAGGTTCTGCTTCTTCAACAAAACTAAGCGTTTCACCTTCTTCTGCTTGCTGATAAGCATCTCGTTTTATTCTAATTCCGTTTAGCTTATAAACCATCTGAGTAAAACCGGAACAATCAATTCCAAAAGGTGTTTTTCCACCCCACAAATAAGGCGAATTCAAATACATCATAGCTGTATCTATAATTCCATTTTTTGAAAATGGTAAAAACCCATTTACAAATGCACCATCATAAGTGAAGGTAGAATTTTCTACAACACATTCTCCATTATCAAAATTAGGAAGTGTGCTTCCGATACAAATAGGAAAAAGTTGAGAGATTTTATTATCAGTAACGATTTGAATTAGTTCGTTCACACAAAATGTTTCGGTAGTACTTAAAATATCATACGTATGATGAGCGATAGGAACAAATTGTTTTTTGTCAATCCAACAATCATATTCATCAAAAGCAATTCTTATCCTGCACCATGAACCTTGCACTTCTAATATTTCAAAGTGATCGCCAAAAAGAAGTTGAGTAACCATTTCGCTTCTATCGGATGGCTCTTTCCTAGCAGGTACAATACTTAAATTGGCTATTCCGTACATTCTTTAGTTCGAGATTATTAACTAAATGTTCTCAACAACAACCGCACTCGCTCCGCCACCACCATTACAAATTCCGGCAGCGCCATATTTTGCTTTGTTTTGTTTCAATACATGAATTAAGGTAACTACAATTCTAGCTCCAGAACAACCCAATGGATGGCCTAATGAAACTGCTCCTCCATTCACATTCACTTTACTTGCATCTAATTTCATTTTTTGCATGTTCACAATTCCTACTGTTGAAAATGCTTCATTCAATTCGAAAAAGTTGATATCATTTAATGTCAATCCTGCTTTTGCAACTGCTTTTGGAACAGCTAAAGATGGAGCTGTTGTGAACCATTCCGGTGCGTGCTCTGCATCTGCCAAACCACGAAGAATAGCAATTGGCTTTACACCTAATTTTTCTGCTTTTTCTTTGCTCATCAAAACAACTGCTGCTGCACCATCATTCATAGTAGATGAATTTGCTGCTGTTGCTGTTCCATCTTTTGAAAATGCTCCTTTTAGTTCCGGAATTTTATCGAAACGCACATTTTTATACTCTTCATCTTCTTTCATTAAGATTGGATCCCCTTTGCGTTGCGGAATTTCTACAGGAACAATTTCATCATTGAATTTGCCAGCTGCCCAAGCTGCTTGCGAACGCTTATATGATTCAATTGCAAAAGCATCTTGTTCTTCACGCGAAATATTGCACTCTTTTGCACACAAGTCGGCTGCATTACCCATTGGATAGTTATGGTAAACATCTGTCAAACCATCTTTCGCCAAACCATCAATCATAGAAACATTACCATATTTGTTTCCCCAACGTAAATTTTCAGAGTAAAAAGGAACCTGACTCATATTTTCCATTCCTCCAGCAACTACTACATCAGCATCACCAAGCATAATACTTTGTGCGCCAATCATAATTGCTTTCATTCCCGAAGCACATACTTTATTAATAGTAGTACACTGAACTGTGTTTGGTAATCCGGCAAAAATAGCAGCTTGACGAGCAGGTGCCTGCCCTAAATTAGCCTGCAATACGTTACCCATATAAACTTCCTGAACTTCTTTTCCGTCAACACCAGCCTTTACTAATGCCCCTTTTATTGCTGTTGCTCCCAATTTGGTAGCCGAAACGCCTGCCAATGCTCCACCAAAACTTCCCAATGGTGTGCGAACTGCGGAGATAATGTATACTTCTTTCATAATGAATTATTGATTTGATAAATTAGAGATTTATAGAATTATTGAGTACAAATTTAAGCATTATTCGGGCTTTTAACAAATGGAAAAACACCTTAATTGACAGGCCTTTCCCTCTGCAAACGTCATCCCGTGCTCCGACACGGGATCTCATTATTAGTAGCAGTCACAAACTGACAGATTCCGTGTCGTGGCACGGAATGACGGTTATTAGTTTGGAATCTCTCCGAAAACGTTCAATCCGGAATTGTGGATAAACCTGTGCACAAACTACCCCATTTTCCCTTTATAAAACTCTCAATTATTGGTTATTTTCGTGTATGAAAAAATTTATTTCTTTCATTCGTCATTCTCATCCCGAAATATACAAAGGCATACTTTTTTGCTTTGCCGTAGCTGCAATCGTATTTATTTTTCCTAAACAAGGCAAGTTCAAATACGAGTTTCAAAATTTAAAAGGCAAACCATGGTTACATGAAGACTTAATTGCACCCTTTGATTTTGCCATCAAAAAATCTGATGATGAGTTAAGAAAAGAAAAATCTGATGTTATTATCAATGCAAAACCATATTTTAAATTTGATAAAAATGTTGTTGCAGCAAAAAAAGATCAGCTTCAGTTTGAAATAAATAAAAGCTGGGACGACAAAAAAAATAACGCTCTTAAAACTAAAACAATTGCGTTAGGAGAAAAAATTCTTGATTCTATTTATACTAAAGGAATTTTAGAACCAAACGCCAGTATCGATACCAAGCCATCCGATTTTTCCATTTATGTTTTAGATAACAATGTGGCTGAAGAGCATGAACTACGTGATTTCTATACGATTACTTCTGCTTACGAATATCAACAGGAACAATTATCAAAACAAACAGGAGTTGATGCAAAATACCTCTTACCTATTTTAGAAAACTGTATTGCACACACTATTTTTTACGACAAAGGAACAACTGATAAAATTTTAAAACAAAGTATTGATGATATTTCCCCTTCCCGTGATATTATTTTAAAAGAACAAAGCATTATTTCTAAAGGAGAAATTATTGACGCTCATAAATTTCAAATACTGGAATCTTTAAAGTCGGAATATGAAGGACAAAGTGGTAGTTCCAGCGACTATCTTTTTATTATACTAGGACAGGTTTTAATTGTCTCCTGCTGCTTGTGTGTATTGATAGCCTTTTTGGGATTTTTCAGAAAGGACATTTTTTTAGATAATGCAAAAATCACTTTTATTTTAATATTAATTTTCTTGCAGGTATTGATGGCACATTTTTCAAACGGCTCTCAATCGTTCAGCATTTATCTTTTACCGTTTTGTATTCTCCCAATTATTATTCGGGCGTTTTATGATACACGAATCGCACTTTTCACACATTTAGTTACAGTGCTAATCGTTTCATTCATGGCACCCGACCGCTTTGAATTTACATTTATTCAATTACTTGGAGGAATGGTTGCTATCTTCAGTATTGTGAACATGCGTAACCGTTCACAAATATTTATTTCTTCAGGTGTAATTTTCCTGACGTATAGTATTGCCTTTGTAGGAATCACTATTATACAAGAAGGGGGCAGCGATGCAATATTATTAACTGATTTTGCATGGTTTGGAGTTAGCGCATTATTGACATTATTCTCTTATCCTTTAATCTTCGTCTTCGAAAAATTATTTGGATTTATTTCGGATGTATCTCTACTTGAATTATCCGACACCAATGGAAAATTGTTACGTGAATTAGCCTCCAGAGCTCCAGGTACGTTTCAACATTCATTGCAAGTAGCAAATCTTGCCGAAGAAGCCATCTATACTATTGGTGGAAATGCTTTATTAGTCCGTACTGGCGCATTGTACCACGATATAGGTAAAATGGAAATGCCTATGTATTTTATAGAAAATCAGGCAAACGGCATGAATCCGCACGATGAAATGAGTTTTGATGAAAGCGCTTCCATTATTATTTCTCACGTTATCAAAGGAATAGAAATTGCGAAAAAAAATAATTTACCGGAACAAATAATTGATTTCATCCGCACACATCATGGAACAAGTATAACCGGTTATTTTTACCGCTCATTCCAAAACGCTTTCCCTGAAGAAAAAATTGATGAATCTAAATTTCATTATCCCGGTCCGATTCCTTTTTCAAAAGAAACTGCCGTATTAATGATGGCCGATTCTGTTGAAGCAGCTTCACGCAGTTTGAAAAAATACGATGCCGAAAGTATTGATGCACTTGTAGAAAAAATTATCAATACTCAAATCGAACAAAATCAATATGCCAATTCCGACATTACCTTCAAAGACATTAATACATTAAAGAAAATTTTCAAAAAGAAGTTGATGAATGTCTACCATGTTAGGGTAGAATACCCAAGATAATTACTTATAATCTTCCAAGTGACAATCCTTTAAAGTGCCGCCTGATAAGTTATTATTATTCTCACAGGTTGCTTCCGCAGTCTTTTTAGTAAAAGCATTTGCTTCCATCTTATCACCATAATGAACATTGCCGGTATTTGTATTGGTACAAACACATTGATAATCTTTTTTACAGGAACTCAATGATAATGCTATTATAGCAGAAATAAATACAAGCCTTATTTTCATGTTTAAAGGTATTTTAGTTGCAAATATAAGAGATAGAATATAAAATTTCAATTTTTTGCAACCTGCTATATTTGTTTATATACGTATACCCAAGACCAAGATATCATCTATCTGCTCTACATTTTCTTTCCAGATTTTAATATAATCGTCAAGATATTTTTGTTGCTGATGCATCGTTTTGCCCTGAATACTAAGCAGAACTTCTTTAAACTTTTTAGTAGTAAGCTTTTTACCTGTCAATCCATTAAAAGTATCAGCATACCCATCAGAAAAAATGTACAATGAATCATTAGGTTGTAAACTTATATCATTACTTTCAAACTCCTGATCAATCTCAGCATGTCCCCCGATTGATGAACGTGTTCCTCTAATCTCCTCTACTTCTGTGGACCCTTTTTTAACAACCCAAATAGGGCGATTAGCACCAGCGTATTTTATGCTTTTATTAATTATATCAATAGAACAAATTGCAATATCCATCCCATCATTACAACTATCTATTAAACCAGATTGACTCAATGCAACTTTTATGCTTTTATTTAATTGTTTTAATATTTCTGATGGATCCTGGCTTTTCAAGACAGCATTATTTAGTTTTTCAATACCAATCATACTCAACATTGCGCCTGGAACTCCATGTCCAGTGCAATCAGCCACAGCAATAATTATTTTACCATTTAACTGCTTATACCAATAAAAATCGCCACTGACTATATCTTTTGGCTTATACAGAATCATAGCATCCGGAAACAAATTCAAAAATTCTGCTTTATCAGGCAAAAAAGCTTTTTGAATATTCTTAGCATAATTAATACTATCCAACATATCTTTATTCTTACTCTCCAATTGTAAAGTTCTCAATAAAACTGTTTCTTCCAATCTCTCATTTAATTCATACAGCTCTCTTTCGGTATTTTTACGTCTACTAATATCCATTGAGAGAATAAAAATTCCTTCGGGAACAGGATGAATATTTAGCTCAAACCAGCCTATTGAATTATCAGGAAAAGTAAATTCTGTTTCAATTTGCTGTGGAAAACGCTCGTCCATACATTTCTTTAGAGTAATAAATAAATCGGTACTTTCAATGCCGGGATATTTTTCCATCATGCTGAATCCAATTAATTCTTCTCTGGAATATTTGCTTTGTTTTACAACAGCATTATTTACATAGAGATAACGCCAGTTGAAACCAATCAACTGAAACCCTTCGGTTAAATAATCAAGAGTAGAATTTTCTAGATGTCCAATCATGTATAAGCTCACAATATAGGACTAAAAGAAAGATGAGAAACAAAAGAATAGTACGCTTAATTACAGATGTAAGAAATAAACACAAAATAACACTATACATAAGTAAATTTACCTTCAACACAAACTGCTTAAACATACTCCTTTAACCACTTAATCGCTTCATTTTCGTTATTAAACAATCTAACAGGAAACCCGTTCCAACTTAATCCTACAAAAGTACTTGATAAACTTGCATCCAATGGTTTGTGCGAAATAAGGGCTTGTGCTTTTACATACTTTGGCATTTCACTAACAATATATTCTCGTACCACACTGTCTTGCTTCATATTATTATCAACCACTCCCAACAAACACAACTTATTTATGTTTTTTGTTTCAATAAGAAATTTATACAATTGCATTATCTCTTTATAATGTTCCACTTTTCGTTCCACCTTTTTAGAATTAGCACATAAAATACCATCTACATTGAACCAAAATGTAGCGATTGTAGTTTCAAATAATTCTATGTTGGAAGGCATATCCATCTCTTAAGCATGTAAACAAATATATAATTTTTTCAAACTATTTATTAATATAGTGAAATCTCCTTCAAAGCCTTAATAAATACAGTCAACTCTGATGTAGTTGTATAAACATGAGGAGTAACTCTCACACCATGAACATTTGCTGAATCAATTGCAACTGTCCAGATTTTATGCTTGTCCAATAATATTTTTGATAACTCTGCTGGCTTCATTCCTTCTATTCCAACATTTGCTATACCACAATGACGGGAAGGATCTTGAGGTGTATTTAGATATACTCCTTTTATGTCTGTAACTTTAGATGTCCAAAACGTTTGTAAATAACGTAAACGTTCTTCCTTACGTTTGCCTCCAATTTTGTTATGATAGTCAATTGCATGGTGAATTGCAATATCAATTGAAACAGGATGCGTTCCTGTATGATTCAATTTTTTAACATCTTTCTCCGCAAAACCATATTCTCCATAAATAGGCCAAAGTGTTTTTATTTTTTCTTTCTGGATGTATAATATTCCTGCTCCCATAGGAGTTCCTAGCCATTTATGCAGACTACTGCCATAATAATCACAGCCCAATTCTGAAATTTTAAAATCAAAATGTGCAACTGCATGTGCTCCGTCTACCATTACTTCCACTCCTTTACTATGTGCCATATCGCATATTTTTTTGATTGGTAATATTTGTCCTGTAATGTTTATCATATGACAAACCATTAGCAATTTAGTTTTGGAAGTAATCGCATTAGCATATAGCTCAACAATTTCTTCATCCGTTTTTGGATGTAAGGGAATTGAAATTATTTTATTAACTATTCCATAACGTTTGCTTTGCTGCTTAAACATATCCAACATACTTCCATAATCCTGTTCAGCCATTACAGCTTCGTCACCCGCTTTCCAATCAATACCGGAAATCACAGTATCCAACGATTCAGTAGTATTTCTTGTAATAATCAGTTCATCACTTGCACAGCCTAACAATTCAGCCAGCCTGTCATTTACTTTTTGTTTATTTTCGAATTGAACAGTCCGCATATAATAAGATGCTTCTGTATTTATCATTCGCACATCTGCTAAATACTTTTCTAATACAGGTTGTGCCATCATACTGAAATAGCCATTCTCCAGATTGATGTAATCAGGTTTTAGTTTATAGTCGTTACGTATTTGCAACCAAAAATCATCAGGCTTTTCAACAAGAAGTTCTTCCGGAATTTCATCCAGCATATTTTTTGCTTTTGAAGTAAAAGGTATTGCAGAAAATAAAAGCAATGATTTAAGAAAAGTTCTTTTATTGAGCATAGAAATTCATTTTATATGATAAGTAAATATAGAGTAAAATAATTACTTTTTCAAAAACGTCATCATCTCATCTAAATGCCCTGAAGAGCAATAACAACCTACCAAATGACATTGTCCTACAGATGACAAATCAAACAATGTTAAACGGGAATTAATAAAGTTTTTTTCAAAATGTTTCTTAAAATCCAAAGTGCAACCCTTGTGATTGCAACCTAAAGTTGTGTTCACATATCTATATGGTCCCGGACCAAACCAGCCTACTTTTTTTCTTAACACAAAATCATTATCGTTGTAACCGATTATTAAATGGTAATTGTCTTTGTTTTTAAAATCAACATCCGTTTTACGATCGTAATAACCCTTAAAGGAATCATCAGAAAGTGCAGGAGCAATCAAACAAATGTTTATCCTACTGTTTGCAGGCGTAGGCAATGAACTTTTTTTAGAGTTAAATAATGAATGCAAGGCAACTTGGGCTCCAAGACTGTGGGTAATTATATTGATAGTGTCAAACTTTATGCTATAAAGCACTTTTCTCAAACCTAGTCCGACAGGAAGAGCATTTTTTTCAGCTTCTTGCAAAAGGCTATACAATGCTTTGTTCTTTTTTCTATTGGTTGAGTAACAACAATCATACATCGCATCCCAATAGACTTCAACAAACAATATTTTTAAATTAGGCTGAAAAGCTTCTTTCATTATTGCATAATCCCTGGGAGAAGTACGATCACCATTTGATTTGACAAAAGGTTTTCTATAACCGTGAATTAAAAAACTTGCAGAAGTATAATTTTCTTTTTTATTATTTATGGTTTGGTTGATTGCAGAAATAATTGAATCGTTTAAAACCATACAATTCTCTTCACTATACTTTTCAAATGAACAATTGTATTGTTTTGAAATTATAAGAAAATCGTTTTGATTTCTAGCGTACCAATTTATTAAAGAAGCATTGCTGTTTTCTAAAGACGAATTAGAAATAGTATAATCAGGATATGGACTTCCATCTTTGTCTATATAAACAGCTAAATTCTCATTCTTTAAATCACGCTCACCGAAAAGAACATGGGTTGATTGTGCGGAAGTATAAAAATGAGTAACACAAATGATTAGTAAAAATATTTTTCTCATGTATCAATCAAAATCGATATGTAAATCTAACTAATTTTTAAACAAAAAAGCCCCGAGTGATTCAACCCGGGGCTTCTGTGTTAAGATTTACTTAACAGCAACCGCTGCAGAAAGGGCAGCAGCACCATACAATTGCACCCACAGCCAATACAGCTGCAGTAATGCCAATAACTAATTTTGTCATTTTATAATTTTTAATGTGAATAATTGATTTATTATTTGTCGCGAGCGACCAAAAAAATCAACTCATTTCAGGAGGATGCCAACAATCGGAGGAATAATTTGAAACCACATTGTCGTTTTTCGATTGTATTTTTTTTGTAGTGGAAACAATTAAAGGTTGAAATTCAAAAGGAGATGGAGCAAGAAAACAACAATTGCAATTTTGAACCAAACAACAAGGAGTACAAGGTGAGTTTTTATCAGATGATTCGTTTTCTGTTTGTTCTCCTGAACATTGAGTATATTCACAAGAATTACTGCACATAGCTGTTTCCTCAACAACTGTGAACATTCCACACAGCGATGGCGACACAATTAACAGAGAAACATAAATAAATAGTATTGCTGAAACAATTCTCATGAATCAAATATAATAGAATCTAAAATTGAACCTACAAATTGTACTCTATAATAACATTTTTTAACACGATGATTATCTCTCTACTTTCAACAAAGTAGTACTTACAATTACATTACTGTCTGAAACAACATTCAATAAATAAGAACCAGCTGATAAATCTGAAGTACTTATTTGCAACTTTTGTTCTCCTGTATTAAAATCTTGTGATGAAATTGTTTTTAATAGTTTACCATTCACATCTGTTAATGTTATTTTCAAAAATTGTTTTTCTTTTAGCATAAATACCATTGTAGCATTATCAGAAGTTGGATTTGGAAACACATTTAATTTTATTTCACTCGCTACATCTTCTTCTATTCCAGTAAAAACAGTCATAGGAGTTTTATTCACAAATATTTCAGTATTACCAGTACGTAAGTCGCACCAGTCGCTATAAATATTATTATCATCTAAACAAATTCCAACAAAATCATTTCCTTTTTGAATATTTATAAAAGGAGAAGGACTTGAACTAACATTGTAATTCGGTTTAAATGTTGCACCACCATCCAAAGAAACGGTTGTATACATTTCAAACGGAGAAGATGATGTTCCTCCGGTATTTCTTCTATCTCTCCAAGCCACCATATATTTTCCAGTGTTTGAAAATCCTGCCCAACTCATATCCTGTCCAACACCATTTGATAAAACATCATCATTTACACGAACTGGTGTTACTGTCCATGTTAAACCACCGTTACTCGAACGCACACTTAAAATATCCGGGTCTCCGTTTCTATTATCTGTAAATGTGAAAATAATATTTCCTATTACAGCAGGATTAGCATTTAGAGTATAACTTCCTTGATATAAAGTATCAGTCATCCCCGAGCCTGCAACTGGATAACCGATAATGTAAGGAGTAAAACTTGTTCCACCAGTTGTAGATTTCAAACAAACGATTCGGGGAAACGGACTAGATGGAGGATCGTACGACATGTAAGCGATATATAAGCTTCCATCAGCACCAACAGTAGGAACTCCCATGGAATTGGTAATTAAATTAGAAGGAATGCTATCATCCACTAAAATTTGACTGCTCCAAGTTACACCATCATCTGCAGAATATTCCATCCAAATATGATGAGGCATTGCACCAATGTCAACACTTTTTGAAACGACATATATTCTTCCATCATAAACACCTCCACTATTATCGATTACTACCCAAGGACGATCGATTGGTTTATCCGGACTAGCTAATCCACTTAAAACTTTTACAGGTGTGCTCCACGTTGCTCCACCATTTATGGATTTAGTTATCATCACATAACCAGAATCCAATGTTGTTGCATAATCAATAAAAGTCATATAAACTTTTCCGCTGGTCTCAAAAGTAAGGGAAACATCTGCCATAGTAAATGCAGGATACAAATGCGGAATAGTAGTTGGAGAACTCCAGGTTGTTCCTCCATCAGTTGAATAACTTGTTCCAATAGCAAGAGTAAAACCAGACAAGCGCATCCATGCTGCAACAATATTATTCGGATTGCTAGGATTTACAGCAATGTATGGTTCAGTGTCCCAACCAGCTGTATTAGAAATATTAATATTTGTTTGAGACACACAAATAGATGCTTGAGTAAGCAAAATTATTATGAGTAGTTTTTTCATTTTGATATTTTTTAGAATACTAAATATACAAAAAAAATCGCCTCATGTCTTTAAAGAAATGAGGCGAACTTATATGCGGAGAGCACTAGTGTATTATTCTAATTTTTGAACCCAAACGTCAGGATATTCTGCTTTATATTTAAGTAATTCTCCTTCAGCATCAGGCTGTTTGTCAAATTTATTAACAAAAACATAATATACTTTTGTTTTATAATTTTGAACTATCTGGGTGTTGTTATAACCTTTAATAATATTAGCATCTTTAAATTTAGAAGCATTATCCTTACTACTAAAAGAACCAATTACAACATAAAATCCAGAACTCATTCCCATTCCATTATCATCAACGAAATCTGCGCTTGATGCAGTTCTCATTAAATTTTCTGTTAAATTTTCAGGATTCTTGTTTGTTACAGCTGTTTCACCAGATTTTAATTTAGCTAATTCATCTTTTAATCGTTGAATTTCTACTTCACTTGTATCCGACTTTGCTTTTAGTTTAGCAATAGCTTCATCAACAATAGCATCATTTGGATTATCTGCTTTCACAACCTCTTCCTCTTTTTTATTTCCACCAAATGTATAACTCAATAAAAATTCAGATGATGAACCCGTATATTTTTTAACTTTTCCAATTCCTAAATCATACGCGTAACCAACAGCGAGGTTTTTATAACGAACACCTCCGCTTATTGCAACCGCATAATTGCTGTGGTAAGTTACTCCTATCCAGCCGTATTTTTTCCAATCAAAAACAGCATTCACATCATATTGAAAAACTGAACCTGTTGCATAACGCACCATAATTAACGGATATGCAGTAATCTCTTTTTCTTTTACAACATCAAATACGTATTTAACAGAACCTTGATAATGACGAGCAAAAGTATAATAACTGCTTCCATTATCTTCCTTCTTATACTTCATTGTGTTTCCTAAAATTTGTGGAGCACATAAACCAATTTCTAATTTTTTCCATGTGTAGCCTAAACCAAAATCTGCTGAAAAAGCTGTTTTGCTTTGAGATTCGTTAAATAAAAATGGGTCTTCTGTATCACGAACTACTGCTTTAGAGAAATCAATTTTATTATTGATTGCGCCAAGTGCTAATCCAAAAAACAAATTATGGTCGTCTTTTACTTTTAACTTATAAGAATAGTTTGCAAATGCACCAACGCGACTAGTAATATCCGTGACATCAGAATAGATATTTAACCCCAAACCAATGTTTTTTGCTTCAATTGGACCGTCCAATGTTAAATAACTAGTTTGCGGTCCGCCAATCATACCGGTCCATTGCGAGCGATGTGTTAAAAACGCATTTATCTTTTCGTGATTTCCTGTAAATGCAGGATTGGTCACAAACGGATTTGCGTAATACTGGCTACTGAATGGAACTTGCTGTGCAATTGCTGTTCCTGTTACTAAAATAAGAGCAGATGATATAATTAAATTCCTCATAGGATATAATTTTAAATTTTGTTTTTTCAATTTGATTTTTCTTAACACGATTTATTATTTAGAACCTTCTTTTAAAATAGTAATAGCTCCTTTATAAATCTTTTCATCATTTGCGAATTGTAAGATGTAGTAATAAGTTCCATCAGGTAATTTTTTTCCTGCTTTATTAGTACCATCCCAATTGCTATCGTAAGCATCAGAACTAAATACTTCCTGTCCTTCACGATTCACTACAATCACTTTTGTGTCAGGATAATTTTCGATGTTTTGAATAACCCATCTGTCGTTATAACCATCATCATTTGGAGTCATTAAGTTCGAGATGGTAACATTGTAATCAAGTACAACCGTAATAGTCATTGTGTCAACAGCCGTACAACCATTTTCATCTGTACCAGTTAATGTATACATTGTTGTAACAATTGGCGATGCTGTTGGATCTGAAATAGATGAATTTGTTAATCCTGTTGCAGGGAACCAGAACCAGGAAATAACTCCTACTCCTGAACCTTCTAAATCAACACTGCTTCCTAAACTCAAAGAAATATCCGGTCCGGCTAAAACAATTGGTGAAGGATAAACAATAGTTGTTACAGAATCCATTGCCATACATCCTGTTAAAGAATCAGTAATTGTAAGAACAAATGTTCCTGCAGTTGTTACAGTTATACTTTGAACCGTATCAGTAGTACTCCACAAATACATGTATGCTCCAGCGGTTGCACTTAACACAAGTGAATCACCTGTACAGAAATCCAGCGGGCCACTTGCTGTTATAGTTGATGGTGGCAATGCATTAACCAACACACTAACTATTGCTGTATCCAAACAACCCATATTAGAAGTCAACATTAAAGTTGCAGTATACGTTCCTGCTGCTCCGTAAGTATGTGTAGGACTTGCAGACAAAGAATTATTTCCATCACCAAAATCCCACTGATTGAATTGAATAAATCCGGAAGAAATGGTTGATGTATTTGTAAACGTTGTTGCATTACCATAACAAACTGTATCAGCTGTAAACATGGCAATTGGTTTTGGATAAACAATTACTGAAATCGCAGCAGAAGTATCAGCAGAACAAACACCACTTTGAACTATTACTCTGTACCAAGTTGTATCAGTTAAGTTCAAATAAGTTTGAGTACTTGTTGTATTTACTAAACTCACCCAAGTTGTTCCTGCATCGATAGAAGATTCCCAATCTAAAATAGTTCCAACTGCTCCGGTCGACATTAATGTTCCAGAGTTAGCACCTTCACAACCTGCAACTGCGCCTGTGATAGTTCCTGCGTCAGAAACAGGGTTAACAGTAATTGTTGCGCTTATTGAAGTATCAGCATTACAAATTCCACTTTGCACATTTGCATGATACATTGTTGTAATTGTAATATTATTATAAGTTAACGAATCTGTAGTATTTGCAATTGGTGTCCAGTTAAATCCACCATCCACTGATTGTTCCCATCCTAAAATTGTTCCGGTATAACCAGTTAAATAAATTGTTCCATTATTTAATCCTGAACAAACTGTATCACTCATAGAAACCATTCCGGCAACGGTTGCAGGATTTACTATAATAGTTCCTACCGATGAAGTATCATTTCCACACAATCCACTGGATACAATTACTCTGAACCAAGTTGTATCAGTTAAGTTTGTATAAGCATTTGTGTTAGTTGTATTGGCAATGATAGACCAAGTTAAACCGCCATCAGTTGATGATTCCCAATTTAAAATTGTTCCAACACTTCCTGATAAAGTTAATGTTCCGCTATTAATAGTATCACAAACTGTAGTACTTCCGTTTACTGTTCCACCCATTGCTACAGAATCAACAGTAATTGTAATGATGTTTGATAATGTTGCAGGACATACACCACTCTGAACATTTACTGCATACGATGTAGTTTGCAATAAATTCATATACGTTTGTGAAGCTGTTGTATTAGCTAATGTAATCCATGTGATTCCACCGTCTGTTGATGATTGCCAGTTTTGAATTGTTCCTGTAAAACCTGCAACGTTTAATACTCCGAAATTTGAACTTGCACAAACAGTATCATCCATTGTTAATGTTCCACCATTTGATGGAGGATCAACAGTAATTGTTGCTGTTGCAGATGTATCGGTTGAACAAACACCACTCGCTACTAAAACATGATACATAGTTGTTACCATTACGTTCACATAATTTTCAGTAGAAGTTGTATTTGCAATTGGTGTCCAAGTAACACCACCATCGGTTGATGATTCCCATCCTAAAATAGTTCCGACATATCCAATCAAATCTAAACTTCCACTATTAGAACCACCACAGGCCGTTGTGCTTCCGGAAATTGTTCCACCCACAGATGCCGGGTCGACCGTTAAAATTGCTGCTGTAGAATTAGTAGATGGACAAGCACCATTTTGAACAACCGCTCTGAACTGAGTTGTTAAAGTTAAGTTGGTATAAATATAACTTGTGGTTGTATTTGCAATAGCTACCCAGTTTATTCCACCATCAATTGAATATTCCCAACGAACAATAGAACCAGTATGCCCACTCAAAACCAAAGTTCCTGTATTATTATTGTAACAAATATTTGCAGATGTATCAACTACTCCACCTATAGAAGGCGTATTAACAGTAATTGTATCAATTGCAGATGTATCAGCCGGACAAGCACCACTTGTTACAACAGCTGTATAATATGTTGTAGCTGCTAAGTTTAAATAACTATTAGAAGTAGTTGTGTTTGCAATGTTGGTCCAGGTAATACCATCAGTAGATGATTGCCAATTTGTTACAGTACCAGTATTTCCTGACAAAGTAATTGTTCCTGAATTTGCTCCGCTACAAACTGTATCATTGATAGCTGTTGTACCACCAACAGAAACAGGGCTTACAGTAATTGTTACCGTTCCAGAATTTACAGCTGCACAAACTCCACTCATAACATTCGCACGATAAATAGTAGTAGTTACTAAATTTAAATAGGCTTGCGTGGTCGTAGTATTTGCAATGTTAGTATAAGTAGCACCACCATCAGTTGAGAATTCCCAATATTGAACAGCTCCAACATTTCCTGCCAAAGTTAAAGTCGCACCATTTGCTCCGCTACAAACTGTTGCTGCAGTTGTTATTGTTCCGCCAACTGAAACAGGATCAACTACAATTGAATCGGGAGTGGAGTATGCACCAGCACAACCTGCACTAGTTACAAGTGCTCTGAACCATCTGGTGGCTGTTAAATTTGTATAAGATTGAGTAGTAGTTGTGTTTGCTATGTTTGTCCAGGAAGCACCTGCATTTGTTGAATATTCCCAACGAGTTACTGAACCGGTATGTCCTGCCAAAGTTAAATTTCCACTATTAACTCCACTACAAACCGTTGTCCCGCCTGAAACGGTACCACCAACTGAAGGCGGATTAACAGTTATAATTGCCTGAGAAGAAAATACTGCAGCACATGCTCCACTTTGTACTTGAACACGGTAGCGTGTAGAAGTAACTAAGTTTAAATAGGCTTGAGTAGTTGTTGTATTTGCTATATCTGTCCAAGTGGCTCCACCATCAGTAGAAAACTGCCATTTCAAAATTGCTCCAACCCGTCCACCACCTGATGTCATAGTTGCACCATTGGTTCCACTACAAACAGTAGCAGTTCCTGAAACAGTTCCTCCTACTGTTGTCGGATCTATTGTCATGGATGCCGATGTAGAAGTAGCAGCCGGACAAACACCATTTTGAACTTGAGCTCTATATAATGTTGGAACAGTTAAGTTGAAATAACTTTGAGTGGTAGTTGTATTTGATATATTAATCCAAGTGGTGCCTCCATCCACTGAATATTCCCAATTTAAAACCGAACCTGTATGTCCGGAAAGAGTTAAAACACCTGCATTTGAACCTGTACAAACATTTGTATCACCTGAAACTGTTCCACCAACCGAAGGAGCGGTTGATGTTACAACATAACCAACTGTTGCATCATTAGTTGTATTAATATCTCCAGCTAATGTAGAATAGGCCGTAAATGTATAAGAACCGGGAAGAGATAAATTGGCTGTAGTTGTGAAAGTATAAGATACAGTAGTATTTGAAGCAAAAGGAGTGAAACCTGCAGCAACTGTTTCTGTAACAGGCGGACCGCCATTAATCGTGTAAGAAAGGTCGAAAGGCACACCGGTAAGATCGGTAAGTCCAACGTTTCTAACACTTATTGTAACGCTTGAAGTAGCGCTTAACGAACATCCGGAGACAGGGGCTGTAATAGCGATAACGCTAACATCCTGTGCTAGTGCAATTTTACCGATAAGAATTAGGGAAAATAGCGTAAAGATTTTTCTCATAAAGTAGATTTGGGTTGATAATAAATAGTAGCTTTTTTAGTTAAAAACACCGAGACGTTTTACGACTTGATAGTTTATAAGTTACGAATATAATAAAATTAGCGATAAAACTTATGGATTTGAGGATGAAACAGGAATCACCTTTCCACTCATTGTTTTGTGTGCATGTAACACAAAATCAGCAATATAGCTTGCCATTTCGGAGGCAGAAACAGGTGCTTTATACCCTGGAAAAGCCTCCTCCAACATTTCAGTTTGAACTGCCCCTAAAGCCAAGCAATTGAACGCAATATTTTTCTCTTTAAACTCTTCTGCAAGACATTCCGTTAAACAAACCAAGGCAGCTTTACTTGAACTGTATGCTGATAATCCAGCAAATTTTAAACTTCCTTGAAAACCTCCTATACTACTTATATTCACAATATGCGATTTCTCTTTTACTTCCATCATCGGTAATAACCCTTGAATTAATCTGACCACAGAAAATACATTCACATTATACACGTACTCTAAATCAGATTTTGAAATTTCTGAAAACGGTTTATTCACAATTGCACCTGCATTATTCACCAATACATTTATAGTATTTGTATGTGATTTAATATTGGTTAGTAAACTTTGTATTGATAATTCTTTACTTAAATCACAAGTAATAGAAATGACATTCCTATTCGGACATTCTTTTTTTAGTAGTTCTAACTGTTGCTCATTTCTCGACACAGCAAAAATAATGTTGCCGGAATTCGAACTTAATTGCTTAACCAATTGATATCCTATTCCTCTGCTTGCACCTGTAACAACAATTTTCATTTTGTATACGTTTAATATTATTCAAAGAAAAGCATTTTTTTTCATAACTTTATACCATGCGCAAACTCATTTTAAATATTGCCATCATTCTTTTTGCCATCTTGAGCGTAAATTCTTTTGCTCAGGATAGTTCAATGATCCGGAAACATCCTCCTAAGAAAAATTTCAGAGACAAGATATTTGTTGGAGGAAACCTCGGATTACAATTCGGAACAGTAACTTTTGCAGATATCTCCCCGCTGGTTGGTTATAAATTTTCCGACAAAATTTCTGCAGGCATTGGAGCTACCTATCAATACTATCATTATAAAGATAAATATTACGATTTTGAAACTAACGTTTATGGAGGAAGAGTTTTTGCAAGATATAATTTTACAGAATACTTATTCGCTCATGCCGAATATGAATACCTAAACATGGAAGCATTTGATTTTAAAAGACGAAGAGTAGATGTTGTAAGTGTATTTGGAGGTGCTGGGTATATTCAACGCATAAGCGACAGATCCGGAATAATTGCAATGGTACTTTATAACTTTAACGAATCGGTATACTCGCCTTATCAAAATCCAATTTTCAGAGTAGGATTTGTTGTTGGAATATAATTTTGTTACTCAAAAACGGGTAAACTTTTTTGATTGGGATCATTATCAAAACTCTTTATTGCCATCACTCTCCATCGTTGAGCAGCCTCAGCATTTAAAATATCCAAAACAGGATATTCATCTTTCAAAACGACTGCATCATTCAAATCCATATTTTTTTCATCAATAAAATCGGGGTGAGATTTTATTTCTCCTGTTGATGCGTAAAATAAAATATTACGTTCATCTGGATTTGGATCTGTAGTTAAAGCACGAACATTAAATCCTGCCGCCTGAAATGTTTTGTAAACCGAACGCATAGACTTTCCAATACTCCCTTCGAAATAACCCAGACTGTTTACAAAAATAATTCCGTTAGGATTTAACATTTCTCGCAATGCAGTTAAAGACTCTTCGGTAAAAACATGATTCGGTGGGTCTTCACCTTTAAACATATCCAAAACAATAATGTCGTATTTTTTTGTGCAAGTTCTAATAAAGTGTCGACCATCATCTACTTTAATATTTACTTTCGGACTCAGATAAAAATATTTTCTTGCCACATCAGCAATCCGTTGATCCAATTCACAAACATCCACTTCAAATCCTTTTTCAATTAATTTTTTAGCTACACTTCCACCACCCAATCCAATCAAAAGCGACTTAGAAGTTTTTGGAAATGAATCTACATAATCAGAAATACGATAAACATAAGTGAAATACTTTTCTTCTCCGTTTGATTCATCTGCTAAGGAATCATACATAGTTTGTGAAACACGGTTTACAAATAACCAACGGCTATAACCATCCTGAACAGTATCTTTATTATAATGCGGATAATCTAACACTGCAATTTGTCCTAGCAAACCTTCGGCAGCATACACGCGTTTTATCGTAGAAGAAAAACTATACGAGGAAGTAGAAACTGCCCAAACACAAAGCAAAAAAAAACCTCCAGCTTTTGCAATTTGTTTTTGTTTGATAATTACAAAAAGAGGAATAATTCCTAAAACAATTCCAGTTAGAATAGAAGGAAATGACAATCCAAAATTTGGAATAACATAAAATCCAAAAGCAAAGGTTGCCAAAATTCCACCAACAGTAGAAATAGCATAAATAGCTCCGGCAGCTTTGCCCGATTGCTCCACATCAACTGTAATAGCACGGATAATTAAAGGAGAAACCATTCCCATCATAAATACGGGAGGAAATAAAATACAGGAAGCAGAAACAATAACCGAAGGAATTAAACTGTGAGAACCTACCAACCACAAAATCATTTTAGAAGAAAAAGGCATTAAAATAGTAAAGGCTGCTGCTGCTAATAAAACATAAAATAAAGTCAAAGGATTTTTACTTCTATATGAAAGAATTCCACCGGCAAAATATCCAACTGCTAATCCGCCCAAAGTAATAGCTAACACACTTGCCCATACATATAAAGAAGAACCAAAGTAAGGAGCCAGCATTTTAGCGCCCAACAATTCGGCTGCCATTACAGAACCTCCTTCAATGAATGAAAGCAGAAAATAGAAATTTTTGTTTTTGAAGATTTGCATTCGCGGCAAAGATAGAGAAAAGATTGATTGATAAAAAAGACCATTACGAAGCGACTCTCCTCTCGCACTGTCATCCCGTGCCGTCCTTCGACTCCGCTCTGGATAAACTCGGGATCTCATAATTAGTATGACTCAGCTTCTAACAGGGGGATGCCGCCCATTCGACTACGCTCAGGGTGACACACGGCATGACGTTCTTTAGTTAAAGTATAGCTGTTTACTCTTCAAACGGAGTACTGGAAAAGTAAACAGTCACGGTTCCTGTAACATCCACATTTTTTTTGTTGGGTTTTATCACTACTTCTCCTCTGAATTTATCTTTTTTGGGAAGAATAATATATCCGGGAATCCATTTATCAATTTGCTTTAAACATTTCAAACAATTCACGTGCAAATTATTTATTTCATATGTTCCAGTTCTATTGTCATAAGTAGCCGGTATTCCTTTTATCATCATAGTCGGACTTTTATCTTTGATATATACTTTCCCGTTTTCTAAAATTTTCACTTCCATTATTACGGTGTCTTTCTGCTTTCCTTTCAGATTAATTTCTTTGGTGCTAAAACAATCGTTAAAGTAATTGGAATAATTAAAAGGATAAGCATAGCCTTCAACAACAGGAAATGGCTGAAATTTATTATCGTTCACAAAATCAATTTTATCTTCTGTGACATTGTAATTATTAAATCTGCAAACAGCTTTAATATATACCTCTCCGTCTTTTGCTTTTGCAACTTTTATTGTTCCGCGTACTTGCGTTGTATCTGTTTGTGAGAAAACAAAACACGAAGTTAATAGGAATAAAAGAAGGAAATATGTTTTGATGGTGATATTCATAATAAAATTTCGATTTTAATTAGCATCCTTCTAAAAACAAGGAGATCCCGTGTCGTGGCACGGGATGACAACTTGTAAAGAATGTACGCTAGTAATAAAAATCCGTGAAAATCTGTTTTATCCGCGTTCTATTCTAGAAATTAAAATACGCTTTCATCTCCTCCACATTTTCAAACTTTTGATCTACTTTGCTTAACACTAAATCTTGCATTTTCATACTAGCAGTAATAGAGCTAAACTGTTCTGGTTTTAACCAATACAAAACTCCATGCTCAACAGTCCACAACATATTTTTTGATTTAGGATTGAAAGAAAAACTTGTTAAAGGATTTCTGTAATAGGTAAACAAGCCATTTTTTTGTTTATCTACCAAATAAACATCATAACAAAGTAAATTTTTATTCAAATCATTTTTAATATTTGCTACACATAAAATTCCTTTGGGATAAACACTTGGATTATCACAATTATAAACTCCGAAACTGCTAACCGTAAATGCACGCATGACTTTTTGTGTAGTTTCCATTTGTCTGTACGCCTCTTCTTGTTTTTGTTTGTATGCTCGCGCCAACTCTTCTTGTTTTCTTTGATATTCCGCTACTTTAGCCTGATACACTTCTTCTGCCTTTTTTTCATCAGCAATTCGTTTATCAAGAGTAACTTTATATTTATTAAATTTTTCCTGATACGTTTTCATTGCTGTTTCATAATTCTTTCCTTCAAAAACAGGATAAACGATTATATCGTATTTTTTCAATCCTTTTTTCAAAGTCAGATTATAATTTTCTCCGGATTTATTTCCTTCTTTAACAGAAGCTTCATCCCAAGTAATATCGTACATCGATTTATTAAAGTTGGTGTTCTCATCACCCACTTCAAACAACAAACCTTTGTAAACACTTAATTCAGGAAATTCTTTCGCATCCACTTCTAAATTAAAAGTAAACTTTCCTTTTTTCACTTGTGCCGGTTTTGCAGGCTCCGCAATTGGCTTTGGCAATGCAGCCATTTGCACTTCTTTTTCTTTTTTAGCTTCTACTTTTTTTGTTTCGAACGTTTTGTATTCGGGTGTTTCTTCTATTGAAACAATCTCTTTTTTAATATCACTTGCTGAAGACTTTTCAGGATTAGCTTTCACTTTATCTTTCCCTAAACAACTCCAATTATTCGCCATAGTATCCAACTTATAAAAATTGTATTCTGTTCCTTTATAATCAGAAGCCATTTCTATGTCAATTGCTTTTTCCGGAGCCATGTTTACTTGTTTCCCATTTTGATAAGCCAACACCTCAATCATTCCGGCTGATTCAAACTGATACTTCACTCCTGCACTATCATACGTCATTGGAATACCTGAAACAAAAAAGTCAACCGCGTCATGAAATTCACGGTAACGTAATTCCACTTCTCCTTTTAATAATTTTCCATTTTCATCAGCAAATGCATTTTTTGGTATAATAATTTTAGAACCAGTTTTATAATCCAGAGTTGCACCTTTTTCTGCAATCACTTTAAAAGTTGTGTAATGAACATTCAAACCTTTGATTGGAGGTGCGATACAAGGTTTTGCTTCTTCCTCTTTATAAAATGCTAGCAATGCTAAACTATCGCTACTGCTTATTTGCTCCTGATTTTCAACATGTTGATCTGATTTTTTATCTTGATTCATCAATACAACTGTTGTGACAATTGCAATAGTTACAGCAACCACACTCGACAAAAACCAAGGTTTCTTAATCAATGGTTTTGCGCCAACATTTGCACTTTGTTTTAAAACCGAATCAAAATTCTTACGCTTGGCAATTTCTGCTGAGCTGATTTCTGGACGGTTTAAGTTTACTTTTCGTTTCATTTGAGTAATTGTATATTCAATGTTTTCCCTTTTTTTAATTTGTACAGATATCGAATGGTTACGAATTTTACGAATCTGTGTTTATATTTATTTTTTATCCTTTTGATCCCGATAGCTATCGGGATTGACTTTTTTCTCTTTTAACTTTTTTACTTGTCTATTGTCTACTGCTTTATTTGTCTACTTAATAATTTTCTTCAACTTCTCAAGTATCCTATAAGTCTTAACCTTTGCATTGTTCTCTGTAATTTCCAAAATTTCCCCTATTTCTTTAAAAGAGCGTTTTTCAAAAAAGCGCATCTCTATCAATTGCAATTCATCTTCCGGAAGTTCCTGTCCAATAATGTCCACAATTTTATCGTGGTACTTATCAATTTTTGTTTCTTCCATCTCCTCCATCATTCCGTAAACTCCAACCGAATCAATATTTACGGTACGTTGTTTTTGTGCGCGATAAATATTATTTACTTCACTTGAAGCGATTCTATATAACCAAGAAGCAAATGGCACTCCGCGAAACTCGTATTTATGCAAACTTTCCATTGCTTTAATAAAGACTTGTTGAGTAGCATCAAACGCTTGTTCTTTATCATCCACACGCTGATAGATATATCTGAAAATCTGTTCATAATACTTATCATACAAACTCGCAAACTTTGCTGGCTCCTTTTTGGCAGCCTCCACTATCGCCTGTTCATTGGCTAAGTCGGTTTGCGTTGCATGATATTTTGATGTTTCAATCATATAAATCTTCTGAATTCTGAACTTATAACGTTAGGATTTTAAAAAGATACAGCTTATAAAGTAAATTTAATTGGTAATACATACCTCATCGCACTTTTATCACTCCCGTGCACCCCTGGAACCCATTTGGGCATTATGGATACAATTCTCAAAGCCTCCTTATCCAAACCCGGACCACCTTGAACGCCTTGGGAAATACGACTGCTTGTAATACTACCATCTTCCTGAACCACAAACCCAACATATACTGTCCCTTGGATTTTGGCCGCTTTTTCAGCTTCAGGGTATTTCATATTCTTTGCTATAAATTTGTTCATTTCCACTTGTCCTCCCTCAAACATTGGATTTTGCGTAGCTATTGTATAGGTAAGCTCACTTTTTTTAGAAATAATTCCATTTTCATTTTTCGGTTTCTTTACCACAATCGTTCCTCGCTTATCCTCTTGAGCAAATGCAGAAGCAGATAAAATTAAAAAAGCTATGATGAACTGTTTTGTCATTGCAATCTAAAATTAATAGGAATTCTGTAGATTACTTTTACAGGAACACCATCTTTCATTCCTGGCTTGAAATTAGGCATCATCTTAATAACTCTTATTGCCTCTTGGTCGCAAATCGGACAGTCCTTAACACCTCTCACAACTCTTAGATCAGACATTGTTCCATCTACATCCACAATAAAAGAAATATGACATGTTCCACTCAGTCCATTATGTATTGCGCTATCCGGATAAGTAAGATTTTTTTGAACAAAATTATTCATTGCCTTACTTCCTCCAGGAAATTCTGCCCATGTTGTATCTGTTTCTGTCTTTTTAACTTTAATAGTTCCCGATGTATCTTGTCCAAAACAAGAAACTGAAAACATTAAAAAAGCTATAGAGAATATTTGTTTCATTTATAATTGAAATTTGATTGGCAAAGTGCATTTGACAGGAACAGGTTTACCATTATTTTTCCCTGGAATCCATTTTGGCATTAACCAAACTATCCTCATAGCTTCTTTATTAAATCCATCGGCACCATTAACTCCTTCTGATATTCCCACAAATGCTATGCTCCCATCGGCTTGAACTAAAAACGTAACGTAAACTGTTCCTTGTATTTTTGCTTTCTTTTCAGTTTCAGGATATGTTAAATTTTTTTGTATAAATGCTTTCATTGCATTATCTCCACCCAAAAAAGATGGCATAGTATCAGCTGTTGTTATAGCCCTTACATTCCAAGAAGAATTTACTTCATCAACTATTTGAATTGTATCAATTTTCTCTGTATCTACCTTCTTAACTTTAATCGTCCCCTTCGTATCCTGCCCTAAACAAAAAACCGAAAACATTAAAAAAGCTATACTGAATATTTTTTTCATTTTATTTCAATCCGAATTTTATTGGCAAATTAATTTTTACATCTGCTAAAGTTCCATTGCATCTTCCCGGAATCCAATCGGGCATTAGCTTTAATAAACGTAACACCTCATTCTCATACAAACTATTATTTCCCTTTAATATATTAATACTTCCTATACTTCCATCCTTCTTAACTACAAACGAAGCAAACACTTTTGGTGTGGCATATTCCTCAACACTTGGACTAGGATATTTTACATTTTTGGTAATCCAAGCACTTAATGAATCTTGCCCACCTCTGAACTCAGGCATTTGATCCACAAAAGCATACACACTGTCATTATTGTCCAGTCGTACACAATTGCTTTTTTCAATTTTAATTGTTCCTCTCTTTTCAGATTCCTGAGCAATTCCAAAAACCGAAATCAATAAAAAACAAGGGATAAGCAGCTTCATGTTTTAAATCTATAGATATATCGTAAAAGTAATTAAAAGATACTTGGTTAAGTTAATTAGGTTAAATGAGTTAATTGGGGAATTGGGGGAGCGTAACCTTCCTAACCAAATTAACTTATTTCCCTATTTAACCAATTACCCAAATTAACTTAATAACCTATTTAACCCAATTAACTTATTCCCTAATTAACTTATTTCCCCTATTTTTGTTCCTCTCAATTCAATACTATGATAAAAGCAAACGACCCGTCATTAAAATCCTGGATAGAAGTTTTACCTAACAGTGATTTCCCTATACAAAATTTACCTTTTGGCATTTTCAAAACTCAAAGTTCTAGTCCGCGAGTTGGTATTGCCATTGGCGACCAAGTATTGGATTTAGCTATTTTAAACAAGTTGGGCTTTTTAGATAAGTTAAAAATTGACAATTCCATCTTTACTAACCAATATTTGAATGATTTTATTGCATTGGGAAAATCAACAACTGGTTCGGTTCGTGAATTGGTATCCCATTTATTAAACGAAAACACTCCCGACTTACGAGATAACAAAGAAGCAAGAGCAAAAGTTTTTCAATATATCAGCAATGTACAAATGTTGATGCCAGTGAGAGTTGGCGATTATACCGATTTTTATTCCAGCATTGATCACGCAACAAATGTGGGAACAATGTTTCGTGACCCGAATAATGCTTTGTTACCAAATTGGAAACATTTGCCTGTGGGTTATCATGGCAGAGCTTCTTCCATTATTATATCGGGAACAGAATTTCATCGTCCGAAAGGACAAACAAAACCTGTGGAAACAGAACCTCCTGTATTTGGTCCTAGTAAATTATTGGATTTTGAATTGGAGACTGCATTTATTATTGGCAAATCAACTCAACTTGGAGAAAGTGTTTCAACTGCAAATGCTGAAGACCATATTTTCGGAATGGTATTGTTCAACGATTGGAGTGCGCGTGATATTCAAACTTGGGAATATGTTCCATTAGGACCATTCTTAGCTAAGAATTTTGCTTCAACCGTTTCACCTTGGGTAGTTACTATGGATGCTTTAGAACCATTCCGTGTTTCAGGATACAAACAAGAACCTAAAGTTTTACCTTATTTAGAATATACCGGAGATAGAAATATTGACATTAATTTAGATGTATTTATCACACCTGAAAAAGGCGAAGAAAATTTAGTTTCTCACTCCAATTATAAATTTATGTATTGGACAATGGAACAACAATTAGCACATCATACAGTAAATGGTTGTAATATAAATGTGGGAGATATGATGGCATCAGGAACAATCAGCGGTCCTACTCCTGATTCTTACGGTTCGATGTTAGAAATATCTTGGCGGGGAACAAAACCTGTGAAAATGAAAGATGGTACGGAAAGAAAATTCATAAATGATAACGACACGGTTATTATGCGTGGCTATTGTAAGAAAGATGGAGTACGAATTGGTTTCGGTGAAGCAAAAGGAAAAGTTTTACCTGCAAAATAAAAAACATGAAAGCACTTTCAATAATCGGAATGGTATTTAGCTTAGTCCTGATACTCTTAAGTTTTGCCGTTTTAGATATCCGTTGTTACGATGAATGGGGCTCAAGCAGTCCGGGAATGGAAATTGGATTTATCATCTTTGTACTGGCAGCATTTTTCCTTGCTTTTTCAATTGTTGCCTGTGTTGTTGCTTTCAAAAAGAAAAAAATCTAATCTTTTTTTACCTATAAATAAAGGCTTTTAGCCGAATCGGACATTTTTTTTAGAATTAAAATAAACTTTTGTGTTTTTCGTCCGTCATAGATGCAAACAAATACAAAAACAACAATTAAAACTATAACGAAAATGAAAACCAGAACTGCAATTAAATACTTTATGGTAGTAGCTACTATTGGTATGCTTTTTACATCTTGTAGAAAAAAAGAAGATGAAAAAGACACAGATACATCTTCTGCATCTGATAACGCTTTAGCTGAAGGAACTTACAATGATGTTAACAACATTGCTGACGAAGCAGCAACAGGAAGTTTATCTTCTTATTTAACTCCTACACAATCTGATGAAAGATCAATTATGAGTACTTGTGCAGTTATTACAAATGATACAACTGTAACTCCACGATTATTGACAATTGATTTCGGTCCGACTAACTGTATGTGCAGTGATGGAAGAAACCGCAGAGGAAAAATCAATGTTTCTTATAACGGACAATACAAAGATTCGGCTTCTACTCATACTATTTCTTTCACAAACTATTATGTGAACGACAATCAGATTTTGGGAACAAAAACTGTTACCAATAATGGTCACAATTCTTCCGGAAACTTAACCTTCTCAATTGTGGTTAACGGACAAATTATAAAAGCAAGTGGTGGCGGAACTATTACCTGGAATTCAACCCGTACACGCGAATGGATTCAAGGAGAGTTGACACCAACTTGGGCTGATGATGTATACTTGATCACAGGTTCGGCAAATGGAACAAATGCAGCAGGAAATTCATTTACTATGGCAATCACAAGTGCATTGAGAAAAGAAATTGGTTGTAGACATATAGTAAGCGGACAATTAACTTTAACTCCATCAGGCAAACCAACACGTTATGTTGATTTTGGTTCAGGTGGTTGCGACAATCAGGCAACAGTTACTATTAACGGAAATATTTATAATATTACTTTGTACTAATAAAATATAGATTATTTAGAACCCAGACATTTATCGTCTGGGTTTTTTTATTTGTAGCTTTAATAATATATATTTGATAAGTAAATATCTGAAAAATGAAAACAAAATACCTCATACTGTTTACGATCACGATTTGTGGATTACTTTCTTTTTCAACAAAAAAAATAAACTCTGACTTTCTAATCAATAATTCCATAATTCTCGGAGAAATTAATTATGCAGGGATGCTTGGCAAAGATGTTGACTCTCCAGAAGCACAAGTATTTATTAAAACACTAAAAGGCAAAACGGAAGTAAACAGGGATGTTCCTGACTTCCCTCATTTAATGTATTTGGAAGAAGGAGTTGAAATAATAGTGAACAAGGATTTTGCTATACATGCCATTTTTTTATGTAACCCAAATATTTTTTATAAAACAGGTTTTAAAGGTTACTTGCCTTATGGTTTAAAAATGACAGACACGCGAGAACAAGTTGAAGCAAAATTAGGAAAAGGAGAAGCCCAAGGAGGTCATTTTAATGTGGACTGCTCTTGGAAGACAAAAAATATTGAGATAAACTATAAGGGGAATGACATAGCAGATATGCAAAATAAAATTGTAACAATTCAATTCCGTACCTGGGAAAAGTAATTTTTCCCAAGACAATAATTCTGTTGATTGTTAAAACTTTATACTACAACCAACTGTAGCATGATAGCTGGATCGATGATGAGGATGCACACCCGTTTCAGCAAATACTCCAATATTATCAGTAAAATAATATCTTGCTCCAAGAAACGGTGATACATAAGGACTGAAAGGATTTACAGAAACATAATCAACTTCATTAGGATCATTATCATTATAAGAATAAACATTTAAGAAAGCACCAATCAGCACTCCTCCATAAACTTCTGCCTTATTAGTATTCAACACATCCCAATGGTAAGCTGCTCTGCCGGCAATAGTATAATATGTATATCTTCTTTCATAATAATAACCTGATCCATACCAAGTATTATAGTTATACTTATACTTTTCTGTTTTATAACCAAAATACGCTCCTACACCCAAAAATCCAGGGCCAAGTTTTTTAGGCCAAGGCTGTTCGTAAGATAAATTCAAATATGGACTTGAAGTATATTTTTCACCACCTACTCTCACATAATATCCGGAATATAAACCAATTCCCACATTGATAATATGTGTTTTTTCATCATAACATTTTTCCCCATCAGCTTGATTAGAGAGCAAACTGTAATTTCTGTTTACTGGTTCTCCTGCAAAAGCAGAAAAAGAAAAATTAACCAGAATGAGAACTGCGAATATTTTTTTCATGACTATTATTTTTACAAAGTTAGAACTAAAATTTATGACTTTTGGACTGTGTTAACAAAAAAAATGCCCCTTTTTTCAAAGGGGCATTTTATTCCTGTTTTCTGTATTAACTATTAATCTAAAACTACCTAATCACGAGTTTTCTTGTCATTGTTTCTTTTCCTGTTTTAAAGTTCACAAAATAAACACCGCTTTGTAAATGTGATAAATTCACCTCTATGCTTTCTGCTGATAAACTTTTAAATTCATGGTGAAAAACGTTTTTTCCTAAAACATCTACAATGTCAATTTCACCATCTTCTTTGGAAGTTAAGTTGATATCAATATTTACATGTCCATCCGTTGGATTTGGATAAACATTCAAAGAAGTATTTTCAGTTAAACTGTAATCATCCACATTGCTTGTTAAACCAACGGTAAACTGCTGATAAATTTGTCCACCACAATCAGTCGGATAAGTTTTAATTAATGCTGATGGAGTAACTTTTCTTAATCGTAAATATCCACTTCCTTGCGAAGGATTTGCCCAGAAATATAAACCATCTTCGCCTGAATCTGTTAACTCTAGAGTATAACAACCATTTGCTAAAGAAACTGTGTCTTTATAAGTAGTGTTTGCTGAGAGTGATGCTCCGTTTCTGGAAACAATAATATTTCCTAGATCATCTTTTAAAGTATATTGATCTTCCCAAGGATAATTATTTGTTTTAAACTCGATTACAAATTGTGAAATCATCACTGCAGGATATGTATACTTGTTTATTTTAACATTGTTATTTGCATACTGATCTACGCCACCATTCGGATTACTTATCGTAACTGTAAAATCTGTTGCTCCCATTGCCCAATTAAATGTTCCAAGTGTAACAGTTGCAATTTCCATAAACGGTAAACTGCCTGTCCAGGTATAAACAGAAGGAGTTGCACCATTCATTCCGTAAGTAATAGTTAAAGATGTTAATGTTGTGGAACCTGTATTTTTTATTCTGATAGTCGGAGCAGTACAAACCGGATTGTAACGTGTCCACATTTGATCTTTACTTGGAGATAAAATATCTTCAATAGCTGCATCCAAAGTAAAATTCGGAGCACTGTAACTTACCAACTGATCTTCTATCTGATAATAATCCCAACCACCCGTATGAACATAAGCTTGTACATCGTGATCTAAATTTACTGTTCCACCCGGAGTTGTAAAAGGTGTGAGTTCCCAATCGTATGTCCATACTTCAGCACCCGGACACCAGTTTGCTCTGTCGTATACCCAAGTTCCTCCTTGCGGATACAATGGATTCACATCACAGTTGTCTCTCCAAACTAATTTTGAAAATTGTTGTACTCCGTTAACTTTAAAGTAATGTGTTTTTGCACAAAACTCAGCGCAGTTTTCCGGGGTATCCATTCCATGTCCGGTGATACGTGATTTCCATCTTGTAGAAAATCCTGTGACAGGAATATTTCTGTTCAATGCAGGTAAATAATTATCAATTGGGTCTGCTGCATCACCATAATTAAATCCTCCGTTCCATAAATTTTGAATTCCAACAACATCTCTTGGAGGAGTTCCTTCAATCATTAAAAATTCTACATTCAAAAGTTCTTGCCAATTTCCTGCTTCTAAATGAACACTATCCGCAAGCAATGTTCTGTAATCGCTCACATCAAACGTCCATGTCCAGCCAGTTCCCAAACTCAATCCATTTCCATACGGAGTAATATATCGCGCTAATTCGTAACGGATTACTTGTGGGAATTTTGTGTACCACTGATAATAAACTAAATCAATTGTGCTGTCAGGTGTAACAAAAGTTGAATCTGTTGCAACACCGTTTGCATCGTACACATAATTATTATAATAAGCCGGCCAAACAATTAATGTATCCACTGCAACACCCGGATTGCTGATTGAATCGGTATACGTAATAATTTGCACAGGTGCGTTCATTGTTGAATCAACAATTAAAACTGAATCAATAACGGTTGTAAAAACTCCTTGTTCGAAAGTGATATTCGGACGCAAAGTTGTTTGAGAAAAATTGCTGATGAGTTCAGATGGAGTTCTTAACGGATTGTCAACACTAATTAAACTTGCAGCTGGGTGTGCACCGGGAGCTGCATCCATAAAATTTAAATAATTTCCATCGTTGCACTGATAGTATAAAGCAAGATTTGCATAATTAGGATGTGTTGCATCAATTTGCTTATTCATATAAGCTGCAATAGTCGTAGCATTCAACTCCACATTAAAAACAGAAAACTCATCTATTTTACCGGCATAAGTTTGTGAGCCGCCCCAATTTCCTCTTCCGATTTTAAATTTAGAAATGCCTTGCATCGATTTTACTTTTCCTGTTCCACTATGCCAAAGCACTCCATTCAAATAAACTTTCATTGAACCTGTAGCCACATTTTTTGTGAATGTCCAATGGTTCCATTGTCCTTCTATTTCAGATGTTATAGCTGCTTTATTAATTCTATCGTAAGAAGTTCCGCCATAACCTGCATCCCAATACACATTGCTATCACTCCATGGTAAATGACTATTCAACAACCTTCTGTCTGACGCATCAACTGCTTCAAATGCTGTCCCATCCATTGGTTGAGCCGGGGCACCAAAACACCAAAATGCAACTGTTACAAATGAATCAATCGAAACTAAATTTGAATTCATTGGCACATCTACATAACCATAAGCGGTAGCAAAAGATGCAACTCTGTCGGTTCCTGCATTTGTTAGCCCCGAATTAAAAGTAGTTGTACTTGCTGCAACAAGATTATCCATTGCTGTTGCCATATTTTCATAGGTTATTTCAATTAACAAATTTGAAATTCCATCCCAATTAAATGGCGTTGTTAATTGCAAACTGTTCCAACCTAAAGTAGTAAACTGAGTATTTTGAGAATAAACATTTGTAAAACCTGAATTATTAAAAGTAGCTTGTGTCAAGGAATCCAGACCAACTGCTTTAATATTAATTTTCATATTTTGCATTTGTGCTCCCAAGGTTTGCAAATAAAATTGCAGTCCGGTTATATTTCCGGCACTCATACCTGCAGCAGAAATTTCCGATGCTTTCCACAAGTATTGAGTTCGTGAAACAGGTGCTGATGTTCCAAAAGGAAAAATATCATTTGTCACTCCTGCACCAATTCCATAAGTATTTAAGGAAGCTGTATCGGTATGAACTGCGTTGTATTGCCAATAAGCATTATAAGAATAAGAAGGAGTATTCATATACATAATGCTGTCAGGCGAAGTTCCATTAACAGTATAAATAGGTTGATTCACCAAAGTAGAATCCAATAAACCTGTATGGTCATACAAATAAGTATAAGTTAAATAATCCCATTCTCCACAAGGCGGGGATTGTGCAGGATTACACTTCAAGGTATATTTCATCAATATTTTTTCGAAACGGGTAGTATCAGATGGAAATACGAACCATGCATTTTGTGGGGTTCCAAAAGCAAATGTTTGAACAACAATTGTATCACCCGGATTTGCAAATGCATCCGACACATTTATAAACACAAAAGTTGTTACAAGGAGCAGTAATTTTTTCATTGAAATAGGTTTAAATTTTTAATAAAACGAAAATAAGGATAAGCATGGGATTACACAAAGAATGAGAACAAGTTTCTTAGTAATCGACCAAAGAAATAGAATAAGTGGTGGCTAGCCAAAATAAGTGGGGAATGTTCTTTAAATCAAACAAACTATGGAATTGAATTTTAAAAATATCTGAATATTATCTAGTAATCGAATGAATAAAAATCAGCACTCGATAATCAAAATTTTTATCTGATTTAACTGACTTTTTCAAGATTTTATTAAACACATTATTTTCATTATCTTGCAGGTGGATAAAATTATTATTGAATAAATGCTATTGAAAAATAGCTGGCATTTTTCATTTAACACAAAAAGAAATATAAGATGAAAAAAAAATTACTTCTATCAGTCTTTCTGTTTGCAAGTATTTGTAGTTCTTACGGACAAGGCAACAATCCTTCTTCAAAAATTGACATTATCGAAAATAAAGGTCAATGGGATTCAGACATTAATTATATGGCTAAAATCGGTGGAGGAAATGTCTGGTTTAAAGACAATAGTTTCACATTCGATTTTTTCAATCAGGACGATCTTCATAAGCTACATCAAGCTACACACGGGAAATATACTCCAACTACTTCTGATAAAATAAGAGAACATGCTTACTCATTGAATTTCCTGAATTCCAATCCGGATGTAAAGTTGAAGTCGAACAACAAACTTGATTTTTATCACAACTATTATTTAGGAAATAATCAAAACAAGTGGGCTTCGAGAGTAAATTTATTTACAGAAGTTGAATACGGCAATCTTTACAATGGAGTAGATATTAAAATAGGAACATCCACCGATGGCTATTTAAAATATGACTTTATTGTTCGTGCAGGTGCTGATGCATCTCAAATAAAATGGTCGTATAACGGAATTGATCCTCAAATAAAAAATAATAAAATCATTTTAAATTCTAATGCAGGAGAAGTTGTAGAATCCATTCCTGAAGTATATCAATTAATAAACGGAGAAAAAAAATTAGTTGATTGCAAAATTTTATTGAACAACAAAATTGTAAGCTTAAATTTCCCAAATGGCTACAACACAAATTACGATTTAATTATTGACCCTACTTTAATCTTTTCAACTTACACAGGTTCTACTGCTGACAATTGGGGATATACAGCAACATATGACAGTCTTGGAAATGCATATGGTGGTGGAGTAGTTTTTAGTGCTGGGTTTCCGGTTTCTGTTGGTGCTTTTGATAATACATTCAGTGGTGGAGGAACAGTTACTGATATTGGTTTAATAAAATATTCACCCAATGGTGTAAGCAGATTGTTTGCCACATATTTGGGAGGAACCGGAGCAGAGTCTCCACACAGTTTAATTGTCGACAGTCAGGACAACATTATTATTTATGGAACTACTTCGTCATCCAATTTTCCTACTTCAGCAGGTTGTTACGACAATACCTTTAACGGTGGTACTAGTGTTACCATGGACGGTTACATTTCTTATTCTGCCGGAGTTGATATTTTTGTTACTAAACTTGATGAAACAGGTGCCAGTTTATTAGGTTCTACTTTTGTTGGTGGAACAGGCAATGAAGGATTTAACAATGTTGGTACTTTGTATTACAATTATGGTGATGAAGCAAGAGGTGAAGTAATTGTGGACGATAATGATAATATTATTGTAGCTTCTTGTACACAGTCGTCAAATTTTCCTGCAACTGTAGGAGCTACATCATTGGTTTTACAGGGAACACAAGACGGTGTTGCTTTTAGACTAAGTCCTACTTGTAGCACTTTAGATTGGTCAACATATTTAGGCGGTTTAAATAACGATGCGGCATACGGTGTAAAAGTTAATCCTATAAATGGGAATGTATATGTATGCGGTGGAACCATAAGCAGCAACTTTCCTACGATCCCAGGAACAATTAATCCTTTGCAAATTGGAGGTAGTGCCGATGGTTTTGTTGTCGCGTTGAATCCGGCTAATGCATCTTTAGTAACAGGAAGTTATTTAGGAACTACTTCATACGATCAGGCATATGCCATTCAAATTGACAGTGATGGAGATGTTTATATAATGGGGCAATCATTAGGTGGATACGCAGTTGTAGGGCCTGTTTACAGTAATCCTGGCTCATCCCAATTTATTCATAAAATGAATCCCGCTTTAACAAGTACTATTTGGTCGACAGTAATCGGAAGCGGAACAACTGCTACAATTAATATTTCACCTGTTGCTTTCTTAGTTGACTTTTGCAAAAACATTTATATTTCCGGCTGGGGCGGAGCAATCAATTCTGGATATGGAAATGGATTTACAACAGGTATGCCTGTTACTGCAGGAGCATACGATGTTACAACAGATGGAAGTGATTTTTATTGCATGGTGTTAGAACGTGACGCTGCATCTTTATTGTACGGCACTTTCTTTGGCGGTGGTGGCGGTGGAGAGCACGTTGACGGAGGAACCAGCCGCTTTGATAGTGACGGAACCATATACCAAGCTGTTTGTGCAGGATGCGGTGGATCAAGTTCTTTCCCTACTACACCCGGAGTTTGGTCAACAACAAATGCCAGTACCAATTGTAATTTAGGTTTATTTAAAATGGAATTTAATTACAATGGAATTATTGCAGACGCAACTGCAGCTCCAAATATTATTGCATGCGATCCACCTTACGATGTTTTCTTTACAGGCTCAACTGCCGGAGTTCAACACTATTGGGACTTTGGTGATGGCTCTCCTATTTCTACTGCTATGAGTCCTTCGCACACCTACACAGGATTAGGACTTTTTAACGTAATGTATGTTGCTATCGATTCATCAACTTGCAACATTGCTGATACAGTTTATTTAACTGTAGAGATTTTAGCTGCCGAAGTATTTGCTACAACATTAAATATTCCCCCTTACGATCCATGTGTGGATAGTGTGTTTAATGTTGTTTTGGAATTCACGGGAACAGGCGCAGATTCTTTATTCTGGGACATGGGAGATGGAACAACTTTTATAAATGATACATTAATAAATTATTCCTATACAGCGGATGGAACGTATATTATTTCACTTACCGGTTGGGATTTTACATGTAACAATATGGCCACAATAACTGATACTGTTTTCTTTGATAGTTCTGTTTTAACAGCAACTGCCTCTGCTGCACCAAATATTATTCAATGCGATCCGCCTTTTATTGCAAACTTTACAGGCTCCGCTAACCCTCAGCATTATTGGAATTTTGGTGATGGTTCACTGGATTCAACATCTACATTGCAAAACCCGGCACATACTTATACTGCAGTAGGAAATTATACAGTGATGTATGTTGCAATCGATTCGAGCACCTGCAACATTGCCGATACCGTTTATTTAACAGTTCAAGTTCTGCAACAAGAAATTTTTTCTGCAACATTTTCGAGTGTTCCTCCACAACCATGTAAGGATACTGTATATGTAAATATTAATTTTACAGGAACAGGAGCCGATTCACTTATTTGGAATATGGGTGATGGAACAACTTTTATTAATGATACCACTGTCTCCTATTTTTATACAACTCCGGGAACTTACACAGTTTCATTAACAGCATTTGATAATACCTGCAATAATGTGGGGACAATTAGTCAAACCATTACTGTGGACGAGCAGGCATTACAAGGAAGTACGCTTATTCCAAATGTTTTCACTCCAAACAATGATGGTGAAAACGATAGATTTCAATTGCTCTATTCCGCCAATCCAGGCGTGAATCCTTCCCAATATTATGAGGAATATTCAATGGAAATATATAACAGATGGGGAAAGAAAGTTTTTGAATCTACTTCTGATAGTTGGGACGGAAAAATTAATGGGAAAGATGCAAATGAAGGAGTGTATTTTTATTTAATCAGGTATAAACAAATCTGTATCGATGAAGAAGCAACAGAAGCTAAAGGCCACGTTACTATTTTGAGATAAACAACTTATACGCATTCTTTAAAATGACCTGAAAATCCCGATAGCCCTGTCTGCCGACAGGCAGGTATCGGGATTTCAGGTCATTTTTTTTGATTGGATACTTTTAATTTCCCGTTTTCGTATTGAATAATAATAAAGTTTGTTTTTATTCCATATTCTTTTTGCCAGGCTTTTGGAATTTCAGATAACTCTCCATTATAAGACTGAATCTTCATTGTTATTTCAGGAAGAGAATCAGAATCGATATTTGAAATGTTGAATTGTTCCGGCTGACTGTTGTCAACTCCCATTATATAACCTCCATCCATTTCAAATGGAAATTCTTGTTCTTTCTTATCAGAACTCAAAGTGATTATAATCTTGTAACAGCAATGCGCCCCTTCAGAAAAACTAAAATTAATTTTATCATTTATTGAATCTCCATCAATATCAAAGCTATTGCGCCATTTATAACTTGCAAAAACAGGATTCGTTACATAAGTTCTGAAAATGTTATCAGGCCAACTAGCCTTCAACTCCTCAACACTTCCATTGTAAACATTTACATCCATGTCGTAAAGTGTTCCAGGAACATTGTACCAGCACTCTCCCGTTTTCTTGCAATTAATTTCGCAAGAGAATTGCCATAAAGTATAACTTGGCCAAACTGTAGTATTAAAATTTGAAATCTCTTTTATAAATCGTGCAAACCATAAACCGCATTTAGAAAAAATACTGGTATCTGAATAATTTTTAGAGATTTCTTCCAGGACAGTATTGTTGCAATAAACCAAAGGATATCTTCCTGTTTTAGAATAAATGTGACTAATAAATTTTTCTGCATTTTTCAAACTCATAAATTTTGCTGTATCTAAACTTTCCAAATCGAGCGCCATTAATTCAGATGTATCGTTTTGTGTAATCGACAAATAATAATCGGCTTGAACAATTGGATTGCCTTTCATTCCCATATGATAAGAGCCCCACAGCAATCCATTTTGTTTTGCAAGTAGTTTCCGTTCAGCATATTTTTTATCTGCAACATCTCCTTGCGAAGCTTTGTGAATTATTCCGGCTACTCTTTTATCAGTAATTAATTTTTCGAAGTCGATTGGATTTTCTGAATAAGGATCAATGATAAGTGCCCGTGTGGAATCTTTCCAAGGTTCTTTAAACTCAGAAATCTGAGCATAAGAAAATAGAATGCTGCAAAAAAGTAAAATTACACTTGTTACTTTTTTCATTTAATAAATATCGAATGGAAATTATTTTTTCTTCAATGAATTTGCAATCATCTCTTTCAGAACGGCCAAATCAACATCTTCTAGCTTGTTGATATATAAACAACCTACTCCGGTTTTATGTTTTCCTAATTTTTTTAAAAGAGGAGCCTGAGCTTGAATATTGAGTCCTAAATACAAAGAGAGATTTGCCTTACGTGGAGAAAAACCTAATTGGAACCAATCCACCTCTCTGCCGGTTGCGGGCGACTTCATAGTAACTTTTCCAAAACCAATCAAAGAACCTCCCCACATTTTTGGTTCTAGTTTGATAGCTTGCTTCATCATCTTTAAAACCACAAAACTATCTTTGCGTTTTTGTTCATCAGCTACGGCATTAATAAAATCATCAACACTGGCTTCATTTTGAGTTGTTTTAATTATTGCTTTTGCCATAGAAATTAATATTTCATTCCTAAATTATAAAATACAAAACTCCAGATATCTGCATACTCTTCAATTTGTTTAGAAGTAGGTTTCCCGGCTCCGTGACCCGCATTTGTATCGATACGGACTAAAACCGGATTTGAACCTTTTTGTTTTTCCTGTAAAGTAGCAATAAACTTAAATGAATGTGCAGGCACTACTCTGTCATCATGATCACCCGTTGTAACTAATGTTGCAGGATATTCAACTTCCTTAACGTTGTGCAAAGGAGAATATTTTATGATACAATCAAATTCATCTTTGTTTGCACTTGAACCATAATCCGTTGTCCACGCCCAACCAATAGTAAATTTATGAAAACGCAACATGTCCAAAACGCCAACTGTAGGAATAGCAACTTTTGCTAAATCTGGTCGTTGAGTCATCACTGCACCAACCAATAATCCTCCGTTTGAACGACCATGAATTGCAAGTTTTGCAGAGGATGTATATTTTTCTTTTATCAGATATTCAGCAGCTGCAATAAAATCGTCAAATACATTTTGCTTTTGACATTTTGTTCCGGCTTTATGCCAGTCTTCCCCATAATCACCACCACCGCGCAATCCCGGGATTGCATAAATTCCACCATTCTCTAAAAACACTGCTCTGTCAATTCTGAATTCGGGTGAATAATAAGAATTAAATCCACCATATCCGAAAAGGAAACATGGATTTGTTCCATCCAGCACAATTCCTTTTTTATGTGTGATAAACATGGGAACTTTTGTTCCGTCTTTGCTGGTATAAAACACTTGCTTGGTTTCAAAGTCATCTGATTTAAAATCGATTTCAGGTTTGAACCAAACTGTCATTTTACTTGTCACCATATTGTATTTGTAAACAACATCAGGTGCAGTAAATGTTTTGTAGGAAAAGAATGCCAGACTATCGTCTTTATCGCTGTCAAACGCATCTACTTTGCAAAGACCGGGTAAAACAATTTCGTTTTCCTTTTTTCCGGTCATATCATATACATACAAACGGGTTGTTACGTCTTTCAAATACTTTGCTACAAATTTTCCGTTAGCTAAGGAAACGCTTTCTAACAAATCGCTTGACTCCGGAATAAGTTTTTTCCAGTTTTCATAATCCGGTTTTCCATGAATATCAATTTCTAATAATTGATATTTCGGTGCTCCTTTATCCGTAACGACATAAAGTTTACTTCCTTCATTGTGAATGACACTGTAATTATTATCGAAATTATTCACCAGTGTAATAAATTCGGATTTTGGTTTATCCAATTCTTTCACTGCAAGTGAGGAACCGCTGGTAGATTCAGAGCCATACAGCATTAATAACTTTTCATCTTCCGAAATTCCGGCAGAAAAATTTCTCAATGGATGTTGCTTGTCTTCATAAATCAAAGCATCTTTACTTTGAGCATCACCCAACTTATGATAATAAACTTTGTGGAATTCATTTTTATTAGAAAGTTCACTTCCACCTTTTGGTGCATCATAAGCACTGTAATAAAATCCATCACCTTTCCAGGAAATATCTGAAAACTTTACCCATTTAATTTCATCGGGTAATTTTTTTCCGGTTTCAATTTCCATAGCATAAATCTCACTCCAATCACTTCCTGCACGATTAATACTATACGCTAAATATTTTCCGTTTTTGCTTATACCCATTCCACCCAAAGAAACTGTACCATCGGCTGCTAAAGTATTTGGATCAAGAAGCACTCTTGACTTTCCATCCAATCCTTCTTGAACATATAACACACTTTGATTTTGGATTCCATCGTTTTTATAGAAGAAATAATTTTTCCCTTTTTTAAAAGGTGCACTTACTTTTGCGAAATTCCAAATCTTAGTCAGACGTTCTTTTACTTTATCTCTGTAAGGAATAGTTGCCAAATAATCGAAAGTCACTTTATTCTGAGCTTTCACCCATTCACCCGTTTCAGCCGAGCGGTCATCTTCTAACCAACGATAAGGATCAGAAATGTTAGTTCCGAAGTATGTATCAACAGAATCTATTTTACGGGTTACCGGATAATTCATTTTTGCTTGTTCAACTTTTTCTTCGCCACCACCACATGCAGTGAAAATAGTTAGCAAAATAATCGGGGATAATTTTTTGTACATAATTGAGATATTTTTATCAAAAATAGGGAAATTAATGAGTGTATATTTATAAAATGATTAGTGGCTGAAAGGGAGGATGAGTGGAGTTATTATAATGAAATGTTATTTTCTGTTAAGATTCAAATTATAGGTCAAAAATAATTACCTTTAACCTTCCAAAATTCAATCAATGAAAAAGTCATTTTTAGCATCCATCGTTTGTATTTCAATAGCATCTTGCGGAGGCGACTCCAAAACTACAGAAACAAAAACCATTGTGGATATGAATCCTCAATTTGATAAATACAAAGAACAGTTTATCGAAAACCTTTGGAAAGTATATCCGGGTTGGGCAAGTTCACAAGGTTATCACAAATACGACAGCATATTGGTTATCCCAAATGATGTTGCCCGTGCAAAAGAATTGGCCTTCGCAAAAGCTAATTTAGATTCATTAAAATTGTTTGACATCAATGGTTTATCAGATAATAATAAAACAGATTATTACATGATTGAGAATCAGTTAAAATCAACTGAATGGGCAATCAATGAACAAAAATCTTACGAATGGAATCCCACTGAATACAATGTTTCAGGTGCTTTTGCAGAAATTTTAGCAGGTAATTACGATTCATTAGATGTTCGTTTGCGTAACTTCTACTTAAAAATGACCAATATTCCTTCTTATTACGAAGCAGCAAAAAAGAACATTAAAAATCCAACTTTAGAACATACACAATTAGCAATAGAACAAAACTTAGGTGGTATTTCTGTTTTTGAAACTGATCTGCATGAAGCATTAAACAAAGTAAAATTTGGTGAGCATGAAAAACAATCCATTGAAGCAACCGCTAAACAAGCTGTTGCAGCCATGAAAGATTTTGCAGATTGGTTGGAAAAATTGGATAACAAAGCACCCAGAAGTTTCAGATTAGGAAAAGACTTATACTCTAAAAAGTTTGAATTCGATATACAAAGTGGTTATACAGCTGATGTAGTTTATGAAAAAGCATTGGCCCGCAAAAAAGAATTGCATGAAAAAATGTTTGAGTTGGCTGACAAACTTTGGGACAAGTATCTGAACCCAGAAGAAAAGCACATGAACAAAACAGAAAAACCAACTGATAAATTAGTGCTCATTAAACAAGTGATTGATAAAATTTCTGAGAAACATACAAAGCCAAACGAATTTCAATCATCCATCGAAAAACAACTGCCTGAGTTGGTTGAATTCATCAAACAAAAAGATTTAATTTACATTGACCCAAGCAAACCGCTAGTTGTAAGAAAAGAACCTGATTACATGGCGGGTGTTGCTGGGGCATCCATTTCAGCACCTGGTCCGTACGATAAAAACGGAAACACCTATTACAATGTTGGGAGTTTAGCCAGTTGGGATAAAGACAGAGCAGAAAGTTATTTGAGAGAATACAATCATTATATCTTACAGATTTTAAATATTCACGAAGCCATTCCGGGTCATTATACTCAATTAGTATACAGCAACCAGTCGCCAAGTTTAATAAAAGCAATATTTGGAAATGGAGCAATGGTAGAAGGTTGGGCTGTTTATACAGAACGCATGATGTTAGAAAGTGGTTATGAAAACAGTGATGAAATGTGGTTGATGTATTACAAATGGAATTTGCGCACAACTTGTAACACCATTTTAGATTACAGCGTACACACCAAAGAAATGAGTAAAGACGATGCTTTAAATTTGTTAATCAATGAAGCATTTCAACAAAATGCAGAAGCAGAAGGAAAATGGAGAAGAGTTTCCGTAACACAAGTTCAATTATGTTCGTATTTTAGCGGGTATACAGAAATTTACGACTTCAGAGAAGAATTAAAAAAGCAACAAGGCGACAAGTTTAACTTAAAACAATTTCACGAGAAATTTTTAAGTTATGGTAGCGCTCCGGTTAAATACATTAAGGAATTGATGTTATCAGAAATGGACAAATCATCAAAATAATATTTATAAGTATGCTTATTTCGTGTTCTAAAATATCAAACAAAAAAAAATCAGCGGGAAAGAAAACTGCTGATTTTGCATTTGCTGTTTACGATTCGGTTTCAATGATAAATACCGAACATTGGAATAAGATTGTGGTTCATGGAAGTGAATTTTTACAGCTGCCTTTTTTAAGTGTTTTAGAAAATGAGCGTCCCGACAATATGAATTTTCATTATGTCATTATCTACGATTCAAGCAAACCTGTTGCCATTGCTTATTTCCAGGTGATTGATTTTTCTTCAGATAGTTTTGGGAGCAATGTTGTGGAACCACCTGAAAATGAATTTTCCTGCGTTATTACAAATTACCTGAAAAAATATTTAACCAATCATTTAATAAAAAGTGCTGACAGAATAAATATGCGCTTATTGATTTGTGGAAATGCATTTGTAAGTGGAGAACATGGATTTACTTGCCTTCCTGAAGTAGACAAAACAGATTTAGTGAATGCCTTGGCTGATGTAATTTCACGCATAAGTGATGCTGAAAAACTGAGAGGTAAAATAGCCGTTGTATTGGTAAAAGATTTTTATTCTTCATCGGTAAAACACACTAATGAATTCAGCGAATACAAATATCACGATTTCCTAGTAGAACCTAATATGGTATTGGATATACATTGGAATACATTTGATGAATATTTAAATGCGATGAGCAAAAAATACCGCAACAGAGCAAAAAATATTGTAAAAAAAGGAACCGAAATTGAGCGGAAAAATTTTTCTGTAGACGACATAAAAGAAAATTCAAAACAACTTCTTAAATTATACAACAATGTTCATTTAAAAGCAAAATTCAGAATGGCAACTCTTACTCCTTCTTATTTTGCAGAAATGAAAAATGTGTTAGGTGATAAATTTAATTTTGTAGGATATTATCATGAACAAAAACTAATTGGCTTCAGAAGCACATTTATTTTAGAAAATGAAATTGAAGCACATTTCGTAGGTTTGGATTATTCCATCAACAAAGAATTGGAATTATACCAAAACATTTTATACGATTATGTGAAAGATAGCCTCCATAAAAATGCTAAACACCTCTTTTTAGGAAGAACAGCATCTGAGATTAAAAGCACATTGGGAGCAGAAGCTGTGGAGCTAACCTGCTATATCCGTCACCGCAACCCTTTATCCAACCGGATAATCAAACCTTTTGTTGATTATTTAAAGCCTTCCGAGTGGATTCCACGCAACCCTTTTAAAGAAATAAGCGTCTGATATAAAGAACATTATGGGATTATTGGAAATCCCACTAAATTCTTTTACATTGGCTAAAATTTTAACATCACATCCTTTCATTTTGGGTGTACATTTTAGTCATAACAGCTTATTTATTTTATTAGCATGAAAAGAACCCAACGTCTTTTATTTTTTATTTTTTGCATAACATCATCTCTATCATATGCACAAAGAGGCATTGATGGAAACAGAATTGTAAATGCTGCAGGCACAATTGTAAATGAGTATACAACTCTTACTGCTGATGCCGCAATAGGAGCAACAACAATAACGGTAGGTGCCAGCGGGTTAAATGCCAATGTTCGTTTCGGAGCCGGAAACACTTTGGCTGCTGGAGATTTGATTATGATTATTCAGATGCAAGGAACTACAATATTAGGTGCTCCGGATGCTTTTACTCCTACTATCAGTAACCCAAATGATGCGACTTGGGGAGGTGTTACGAACTACAATAACACCGGAAGATTTGAATATTGCCAAGTGAGCTCAGTGCCAAGTGCAACAACCATTACAGTGGATTGTGGACTCATCAACAATTACACGGCAGCTGGAAGAGTACAAGTCATACGAATACCTCGCTACAACACTTTATTAATTCAATCGCCAGGAATTTTAACTTGCCAAAGCTGGAATGGTACAACTGGCGGAGTTTTAGCAGTTGAAGTTTATGGCAATACAACTATCACGGCCGGTGGAAAAATTAACACTACAGGAACAGGATTCAGAGGTGGTGCACTTTTTACAACTACAGGAAGAACTACTACTACATTATATTCATGTATTAGTTTAGATGTTGGAACAAACAAAGGAGAAGGTATTGCAGGCTATCAAGCAGATTATACTCCTTATGGAGGAAGATATTGCAGAGGAGCTGCAGCCAATGCTGGAGGCGGAGGAAATGTTTGGAACTGTGGTGGTGGTGGTGGTGCCAATGCATCGCTGGCTCCTGTATGGACGGGACAAGGAAATCCCAATAATACAATAGCTGCTTGGACAACTGCATGGAATTTAGAATCTGCCGGATTTGCTGCTTCCACCTCATCTGGTGGAGGACGTGGAGGATATTCTTTTTCAAGTTCCAACCAAAATGCAACAGTACTAGGACCAGGAACTCCAGGTTTTACAAATGCATGGGGCGGTTCATACAGATATAATTTAGGTGGATTAGGAGGAAGAGGATTGGATTACTCTACCGGAAGAATATTCTTAGGTGGTGGTGGTGGTGCTGGCGAACAAGACAATGCACAAGGTGGTGCTGGTGGTGCTGGCGGAGGAATTATTTATATTACTTCTTACGGAACAATAACTGGAAGTGGAAACGATTCAATTATTTCGAATGGCGCGAATGGAGGAAGTTCGCTCAACACAGGCACTAATTCTGGCAGAGATGCTGCTGGCGGAGCTGGTGGCGGTGGGGCAATTTTAATTAATTCTGTTGGAAACGTTTCAGGTGTTTTTATAAAAGCAAATGGAGGAACCGGGGGACATCAACTGGCAAATACCAGTGGATTTTTTCCATTGACTGAAGCAGAAGGTCCCGGAGGTGGAGGCGGAGGTGGATACATTGGTGTTACTAGCGGACCACCTGCTGGTTCTCAGCAATCATTAGGCGGTGTAAACGGAATTTCACAATCACCTCATGTTACAGAATTTTTACCAAATGGAGCTACAATGGGTGGTGCAGGATTAACCAACCAAGCAATCGTAAGAGTTGATACAATTTCTGTAGCTAATGCAACCATCTGCTCAGGTAATACTGCAACATTAACAGCAACAATTAATGGAAGTATTCCTGCAACTGTTACATGGTATAACGCTCAAGCAGGAGGAACTGTTCTTGGAACAGGTGCAACTTTTACTACTCCTGTTTTAGTTGCAACAACAACTTATTATGTAGGATTTTGTCCGGGCACATATACAATTCCCGTAACCGTTACTGTAAATACATCACCTACAGCTTCTGCTGCCGGAGGCGATCAAACCGTTTGTGCCACTTCTGCTACATTGGCTGGTAACACTCCAACAGCAGGAACTGGAACCTGGACTTTAATAAGTGGATCAGGAACCATCACTACTCCCACTTCTCCAACTTCAACAGTAACAGCACTTGGATTAGGTGCAAATGTTTTTCAATGGACAATTTCTAATCCGCCTTGCGGAACTTCAACAGATCAAGTTACTATTACCAGCACAGGTGGACCAACAACTTCAGCTGCGGGAACAGATCAGATAGTTTGCGGAACAACCGCTACGCTTGCCGGAAATACACCTACAACCGGAACAGGTCTCTGGACACTTGTAAGCGGAGCAGGAACAATTACAACACCTTCATCACCAACATCAGGAATAACCGGATTGGGAGTTGGTCCAAATGTTTTTCAATGGACAATTTCCAGTGCACCCTGTGCACCAAGTACAGATCAGGTGACTATTACCGGAATTGCGGCACCAACAACTGCAGCAGCCGGACCTGATCAGAGTGTTTGTGGAACTACTGCGACACTTGCCGGAAATACAGCTGCTACTGGAACTGGAATATGGACCTTAGTCAGTGGAACTGGAATAATAACAACTCCAACATCTCCAACATCAGGTGTAACTGCATTAGGAGTTGGCGCAAACGTGTTTCAATGGACAATTGCAAATGCACCTTGTCCTTCTTCTACTGATCAAGTAACTATTACAGGAGTTGCTGCACCAACTGTATCTGCAGCTGGTCCTGATCAAAGTGTTTGCGGAACTACTGCTACACTTGCCGGAAACATTGCTGCTACAGGAACAGGAACATGGACATTAATAAGTGGAACAGGAACAATCACTACACCTTCTTCACCAACTTCCGGACTTACAGGATTGGGTGTTGGAGCAAATGTATTTCAATGGACAATCGCAAATGCACCTTGTCCATCATCAACTGATCAAGTAACTATTACAGGAGTTGCTGCACCAACAGTATCTGCAGCCGGTCCTGACCAAAGCGTTTGTGGAACTAATGCTACACTTGCCGGAAACACTGCTGCTACAGGAACAGGAACTTGGACTTTAATTAGTGGAACAGGAACAATTACAACTCCATCTTCACCCACTTCCGGACTTACAGGATTAGGTGTTGGAGCAAACGTATTTCAATGGACAATTGCAAATGCACCTTGTCCTTCAACTACCGATCAAGTAACTATTACTGGTGTTGCTGCACCAACAGTGTCTGCAGCTGGTCCTGATCAAAGTGTTTGCGGAACAACAGCTACACTTGCCGGAAACACTGCCACTACAGGAACAGGAACTTGGACACTTGTTAGTGGAACAGGAACAATTACAACTCCATCTTCACCCACTTCCGGACTTACAGGATTAGGTGT